>Ga0123341_1003537_pt1 | contig 13426 bp, 9 predicted proteins | sample Turbeapinknodule_FD_89959 | JGI IMG/M metagenome (GOLD analysis project Ga0123341, IMG submission 89959) | Root nodule microbial communities of legume samples collected from Mexico - Turtle bean Mexico pink nodule | ecosystem: Host-associated > Plants > Roots > Nodule | place: Mexico: Nepantla... | reverse complement strand
GCTAGATACACGGGATGTTAGTTAATATTTGCAATAATATTTATCTTTTAAATATTTAGCAATGAGTTTTCAACTTTTTTATTAGAAAGTAAAATAGGTACTTAAAAAGAAAATTCTATTAAAACTAGTCATTAGTTTTTTTAATAAAATAAAATATATTTTTCGTATTTTAAAATATTTATAATAAAAAATTATTGACTGTTATATTATTACAATACTCAACACTAAAAACTTGTGTATTATATAAAAAATACTTGTAAAAATCTAATTTAATAATTTTCTTGTTACAAAGAGAAAGTTTAAATTTTAAATTAAAAATAAAAACCAATTTCAGTTGTAGTATAAAGATAGAAAACAATATTTAATTTTAAAAAATAAGATTACTGAAAAGTTAGTACAGATAAATATGATTGCGCATATAAATTGTTTTAAATTAACTAGAAAATTAAAATTTAACTTGAAATGAAACAGGTGCGTTAAATATTTTAGTATATCTATTATGTATAAAATAATTGATTTACGTGAGTTGAATAAATTATTAATTTATCCATCATATGCTGATAAAGTATGCGCGTATTTGTAATTTTTCATAGGGAGTCAACTTTGGAGGTTGGCGTGCATGTAGAAGATAAGCATTAAATATTGGGGCCAGCTCACACCATCATATGATTTCATACAAAAAAAAAAGTAAACTTTACTTTAAATGTTTTGGCTCTTAATGGCTTCTTTGCTATCAATAGAAGAAAATATACTACTTTGGTTTAGTGTTAAAACAACGTTTGCTTTTTTTTAATCCAGATATTCTACTAATCCATTGACATTGTTTCCCTTTTTTTGGAAAATTAAATTAATGAAGGATTAGATGTAAGAAAGAATGGAAGGGTTGGATGAATGGATGAAAATAAAAATATAAATAAAATAAGAAAGTGAAAACTTAATATATTTATCCTTTTTTCTAATTAATGGGTGAACAAAAATATCTCTCAAATTCAATTCATAATTATTATTTTATATTATTATTAATTCATTTAAATAAATTTATCTTAAATTTAAATTTTTTATTTATTTTAAGACTAATTTATTTATTTGGATATGAATTAGATATAAATTGAATATATTTTTGGATTATCCAAAATGAATTTTGGATTGGATTTTGACTTGACCCCGGTCTAGGTTGAACCAAGTCAATTCATCCCTAGGTCAAGCAAAGTGAACATGAGTCTATGTCGAGCCTAGTCAGCCCGGCCAAAGTCAAGCCGATTCGGTTTTGGCCAAAGTCGAGCCGAGACAGTCAGGGCCAATCTCGAGCCCAGTCAGCCCATGCAAAAGTCGAGTAGAGTCAGTCCAGGTCAAAGTCGAGACGAGTTAACCCTAGCCCAAGTCGAGATGAGTAGGCACAAGCCTAAGTCAAGTCGGCACCGCACCAATGTCACGCAAGTCGACCGGGCCCATGTCGAGACAAGTCGACTCGGACCCATGTTGAACCGAGTCATCTCGTATCTCTATTGAGCTCGGTTAACCCAGGCCGATGTCGACTGGAGTCTTCCTGAGCCGATGTCGAGTTGAGTCGGTTCGAACCCATGTCAAACTCAGTCGGCTCAGACTGAGATCGAGCTGTGTCGGCCCAAGCCCATATCGAGTTGTTGTCGAGCTAAGTCAGTCCTGACCGATGTCAGGTCGAGTTGGTCCGGGCCAAAGTCGAGCCAAGAAGGCCCGACCCATGTCGAACAAATTCGGCTCGGACCTATGTCGAGCCGAATTGGTCCTGGTCGATGTCAAGTCGTTGTCGAGTCGAGTTTATCCTGGCTGATATCGAGCCAAGTCAGTCCAGGTCGAAGTTGAGCCGAGTTGTTCCTAGCCCATGTCAAGACCAGTCAGTCTGGGTCGATGTTGAGCTAACTCGATTCGGGCCGATGTCAAGTCGTTGTCGAGTCGAGTCAATCTTGGTCGATGTCGAGTTGAGTCGGTCTGGGTCGAAGTTGAGTTTGAGTTGTTCCGAGTCCATGTGGAGCCGAGTCGGTCTGGACCGATGTCAAACTGAGTCGGCTCGGACTGACTCGACTCGACATGGGCCCGAACCAACTCGGCTCCACATGGACTCGGGCCCACTTGGCTTGACTTCAACCCATCCGACTTGGCTCAACAACGGCCCGGTCGACTCGACTCTACATCAGGCAGGACCGTCTCGGTTCTAACAATCATGCCTAAATCTCCCCCTGGGGAATTATACAAAAGATATAAGATCATATAACATAGCATGTGCTAGAGAAAAAAAAAATGTAAAAAATATCAAATCAAAATGTTATTAATCGCTTAAAAATTGGGTTAATCAATTATCTGGAACAACCTTAAATTTCATAAAATCAACAATTTTTGGTACCTGCAAAAATATCAAGCCAAATAAAGGGAGAGAGAGTAAGAGAGAGAGAGAGAAAATGACTCACAAAATTTATACTGGTTCACCCACAACTTGGACTACGCCCAGTTCCCTTAAGCAACCCGCTTAAGAGCCTTTATTAACACAAGTATTCTACATCTCTCCAGGTACACAAATATTTTGCACCTCTCCAAGTACACAAGTATTACACACCTCTCCAAGTAAGTTTTAATCTCCCCTTGAGACTAAGACCTCTCAACAAGTGAGAAAAACACTCTAAAAAATGTTATGCCTTTATATGTGTTTACCTCGTTGTCTCTTGGTCCTCTGAAACCCACATGTGTTATTATTCAACTGGCTACCAAAAGCTCCACCAACCTCTAGGACTTATAGAAGATGTACTTATCCAAGTGTTTTTCCTGCAGATTTCTACATTTTGAATATGGGTGTAGGAGATTTGCACATTAGTGTCACTACCATCATTTTGGGCAGACCTTTCTTGCAAATAGCCTGAACCAAGATTGGAGCTCATGCAGACACCTTAACTAAGGATTTTGGAGACAATCTAGTCCAATTTAACGTCCTATAAGCTATTAAACATCTCGTTAAAGATTATTTTGTGTATCGTCTTAACATTCTGGATGTTATTGTGGACAATAATATGTTGGATTTTCTAGGAGATTGTGATTTTTCTAATTTTCTAACTAGACAGATGTCAATATAAACTGTTCTAACTTGTGTTGTGCAAGTTCTGCAACTGAAGTAGGAGTTCTTGATAAATACTCAACAACGATGGACGAGTCTAATTTTGTTGCTTTGAAGGTTGCTAAAGTTTCTCTTTTATGACTATTTTACGGTAAGTGTACCATGTCAGAATTAATAATTTGTCCCTAAGTACGGATATAAAACCCACAAGGAATAGTTAAATTCTCAAGTATAATGTTCACTAAATATAAGAGAATTTGTACAGGTTTGTTGGAAAGTTGTGTGTATGATGAGTTTGCAAGAAATTAAATAGAGCAAAGTAAAAGATGTGTATGAGTCAATTGAGAAAATTGGGATTGATGTTCATCCTTCTCACTGTTCCGTATTTTTCAAAAGATCATAATATTCAGTCTCGATTGATATTGATGCGCATATAAAAATCATTCATATTGATTCCTCACATACTTATAAATACTCCTTATATATTTATATGCTTCATAAATTTCGGTAAATAACACAAAATTGGGAATAAATAATTCTTATTCATCTCATAATCCAAAAATATGTAAAAAGGTTAAAATTTCTAAATTAGAGATTGAATTATATTTTTTTATCAATTAAAGTCCATAAGTGTCTATCTTTTTGTATGAAATATTAATGAATTATGACACTTGTCACTCTCAACATTAGAATTTTATCATATATTGTCCAACCACCATCACTAGAACTGAAGTCGCTCCTTAATCATCTCAAGTATGCTTATTTGGATATAGGGGAGAAACTTTCAATGATTATTTCCACTAATCTATGATGAACAAGAGAAGAACTTGTTACAAGTGATTGGAGAGTGTAAGAAGGTTATCGGTTGACGCTCACAGATATCACAAGTATTAACCTTTCGATCTGTATGTATTGTATTCTGTTGGACAAAGGGACGAAACTATTGAGATAGCCTCAACGTAGGTTTAATCCACAAATTCTTGATGTGGTGAAAAAATAGGCCACCAAGTTTCTACAAGATCGTATTATATGCCTTCTCTCTGACAACATTTTGGATGAGTCCGGTTCAAGTTGTTTCCAAGATATCTAGGAGAATAGTTGATGTGAGTTGATTTTTAGATGGTTCCATTTTATGGTGACACTTTTACTTAGAGTAGGGATTTTAGCAATTTATGGTGAAAACCTAAGGAAGATTACCACTAGACACGAACATAACCAAATGTTTAAGTAAATGTGAAAGTGCAATTCACAAAGGCAAAGATGAAAGTGATAGATGGAATGCAATGTAGAATGGACATAGCAATAAGGTAAACATCAATTGTGGTCAAGGCCGAACCAAATGATGAACCATAAGCATTTAGCTAAAGCAAAACAAAGACATATATGAAATGGAAATGAGTTGAAAATAGTGGAAGAAGATTAGCTTATGGAGTGGTTGTGAGAGGGATTCATGCCACTTGGGGTGTGGTAGCCACCAAGATGAGTGAAGGACCGCCAATTGAGAGTCTCACACCACTCAAGATAAGACCTAGCTAAGAGGATTCAAACCTCACACATTTCTCACACAATTTGTGCAGAGTAACTTTTCTCTTCAAAATTAACATGTAAAATACAAGGAGTATGACACCCTATTTATAGGAGATGGTGCCTTGGAAAACAATAAGCAAGGGTAGGATGGGAAACCTAAAAATGGGGTTGCCTTTAGGGTTTGACTAAGTCAAACCACACCTTAGGTTTGTTCTTCTAGAAACTAGGTCAAAAACAAGCTAAAGTGATAAGCACACCTCCCATATTATGCTATATGAACCTACTTTAGCTTATCTTGCTATTTGGACCCCTAGAGTGAGCCCAATTTATTTACAACTTGTTTAATTCTTAAGAAGACTAGCAGGAAGAACATTAGATGCTCTGGTTTTTGTCCATTTCTTCCTCTGGTGAGGTCTGCTAGATCCTTGGTGAGGTCTTCACTTGATTGTTGAGATGACTACTCATGGTGTGAATGGGAATGTGCTTCCTTGGTCATCTCCTTCTTGGCTTGGTTTGTATCAATAGTGGTAAAGAATGAACACGATGAACTCATTCCCAAGAGAGTGCAGAATAGTCCAAGTTTCAATTGACTATAAATGCTTGAATCAAGCCATGCAAAAGGAACATTTTCCCCTTTATTTCATTGATTAAATACTTGGGTGTCTATAAAGTAACACACATTACTATTTCTCTCAGTGTTTTACTGTTTATTTCTAAATTTGTATTGTACCAAAAGATCAACACAAGACTACCTGCACCTGCCCCTTTGGAACATTTGCCTATAGAATGATGCATTTTGGTTTGTACAATGCCCCTGGGACTTTCCAACGCTACATGAAGAGTATCTTTTCTAATTTGATTGATCATTGCATAGAAATTTTCATGTTTGATTTCAGTATTTATGGCTCCTCTTTTGATGAATTTTAGACCAATCTTATTGAGGTGCTTGATATATGCATAATGAATAACCTTGTTTTGAACTATGAAAAATGTCATTTTATGGTTTCACAAGGCGCCGTTTTAGGCCATATAATTTTTGTGAAAGGATCTAGGTAAACCCTGTTAAACTGAATGTTATATCGCATTTTGATGGAACCCATTTGAGAGACTGCAATCGAGAATAAAGAGATCACAGATCTAGAAATTTGATTAAGAATTTATTATGAGCTTAAGCCCAATTGGGATTTTTTGGGCCTCCAATAAGGCATTTAGGCCGCTTAGAAGAAAATCACACTAGAAGATTTTGGAATCATAAAAATTACAAGACCTCTGTCTATAAAAATAGTATAAAGTAGAATAGGATTTTGGGCCTTGTATTATGGGCCAAGTAGAATAGGATGTTTGGCCTTAAGTTCTACAACTTAAGGCCAAGTTAAACATCCACATGGCCTCCTATCAAGACTCCACATGGCACCATTTTAATTGCTCCAAGTAGGCACTCTTCATTCTTCCAAATTTCCTCTTCAAGTGCCAGATGTCTTCTCCTCATAAGCGCTTCCTTCATGACTCTTCAAGTCCTTGGTGCCATTTGTCATCTTCTTATTGGAGAGTTTCTTGAAGCAAGTATTGTCACATGTCATTATGCTAATGGAGAGGACTTCAAGTGCCACATGTTATTCCATTAATGGAAAGGACTTAGGAGTCGAAGAGTCATCTTTGTAAGACTTAAACACTGTAAATAAGAGTGCTTACTTTGTAACATTTAGACTATGAATGAGTATTGAATTTCTACCAAATTGGTTTCAAAATTCCTCTCTTAATCTCTCTAATCTCTTGCTATCACTTTCTTAGTTAAGAAGCCTAAAGAAATAGCTAGCAGGTTGTCCTAATATTCTTCCTAGCAATATTCTCCTATTATTCATACATGCATTTGATTCAGTACTTTTGTTGCCTTCCCTATCTTCATCCATAAATCAATTTTAACCGAAGAATGATTCGAGGAGAACTCCATCACATTTACCTTACACCTCTTTTGTTCGAGAGGTTAGGTCTTTTCTTGGACATCCAAATTTCTATAGATAGTTCATCTAGAGTTTTAACATGATTGCTTTTCCTCAAAAGGATGTTCCATTTGACTTTGGAGAACAATATGGAGAGGCATTTCATTTCCTAAAGACAACTCTTATCACACCCCCATCATTCAACCAACTGACTGGACGTTTCCTTTTGAGCTTATGTATGATGCATCTGATTATGCATTGAGACTTATCATATCACAAAAGATAAAAATACTATCTCATGCTATCTACTATGCATCCAAGACTCCAAGACTTTAGATGTAGCCCAAGCCAATTATACTACCATTGAGAAAGAATTTTTCGCTATTGTTTTTGCCTTGGATAAGTTTAGATCCATATTTTAGGCTCTAAGGTAGTTATTTTCCTTGACCATGCTGCTATAAATTATTAGCTGAAAAAGACAGATTCCAAACTCGGGTTGATTAGGTGGATGCTACTACTCCAAGAATTTGATTTGGAGATACAATTTTTGATTCAATTGGGAAAATTGGGATTGGGGTACATCCTTCTCACTCTTTTGTATTTTGAAAAGCATAATACTATTCTATCATTGATTGATATTGATGCCCATATAAAATTCATTTATATTGATTCCTCACATATACAATTATTAAGATAGTCTCCTAAATATATATTCCTCACATATTTATAAAAACTCCTAAATATATATTCCTCACATCACGAACATATTTTAGATAGCAATTAACATTTCAAATATATTCCTAGCATTCAAATATGTTAAGCATTGTCATTTAGGTCAGATGCTTAGAAGTACTTTTCAGACAAATCTAAAGATCAAAATCATGATAAAACAAACGTTAAGAATAAAATGACAATATCAATCATCAATCAATTATAAAATATTGTGTTTAAATAATACATAAAAGTTTGAACAGATTACTTCCAATTCAAAATGGTGGAATTAGCAACTCATGTTAGCCATTACTAGCATGGACAGAAAGAAAATAAGATTATATTATCATCATTTTGATGTTAGACGGTATAACACTACATTAGACTAAACTATTTTTAGTTTAGTGCTAAAATGACAGTGATCAAAGACTATAAGAAAAATGGTGTCAACAATATATCATGTAAGATACAAGTGTTTTGTCTGTCTGACGATACAACATTATGCATACAGTCTTTCTTTTGGGCCTGTAAGTAAAGTAAAGAAATCGGGGTGTTACAAGTTGCACCCCCATGGGGTGGTTAAATAACAAAATTGCCCGTGTTTTATATTTTTAAAGTAAAATTGCATTTTAAAATGTATAATCTGAAATACAAAAATATATATTCTAGATTGTACATTCTAGAATACATATTTAGTATTCTGGATTATACATTTCAAAATATAAAAATGTAATTTTTAAAGTTCTGGAATATACAATTTGAAAAGTCGCACATTTCCGAACCGAATGCTCACAACACAACTGATAATTTAATTTCAAAAGGTAAAATTGAAATTTCAAATTTTATTAAGGTGCATAAATGACATTCATCAAAGTTTTAATTGAAGAAAACTTATTTAGGAGTCATTTCTTTCTGCATAATCGTATAATCGTAGTTTCCATGTGTATCTCATGGAGGTGGTTAAAAAACAAAAATAACCCATTGTTGTCGCTACCCTTGACATCATCGTCCCCTTGATGTCCCACCATCCTTGTATATGCTTATTTTACGAAAAAAAATTGCTTTTGAATTCTATAATTCTTAATTTTTTTATGCAAAAAAAATAATTTCTGAATTGCAATGTTTAAAAGAAAAAAAAAAAAAAATAGTTTATAAAATCCGATTCCATATTACAAAATCTAGCTGCTGATTACAAAATTCAAAAATCATTTCCATAAGTCATTTTTCATACAGGAGAAAGACAACGTGAAGATTTTCATATTTTTGAAGGTTCATAAAGAAAATATAGAAATTCAGAAAGATATTCCTTTTTATGAATACGGGTATGATTCATTTTTATCATGTGTAGTGAATAACTCTTTCTATAGAAATTTTAAATTGTTTTATAATAAAATAAGTTGTTTTATAAAAAAATTAAAAGATTATAAATTTATTAGATATTTATTCAGCCAAGTCCATATTTTATTCTCCATTCTTCCATTTCACACTACCAAACAGAGCCTTAAAGTGGATTTTGTAAATATATAACCTTTCGAAAAATCTTTCAAGAAATCGTATAATCTAGTGCCTAATCGTACGACAAAGATGCTCAAAAGCCTCGAACCTTTGTAACTTACTATTTTGAGTTTATAAATTTTGCAATGGTCATTGTTCAAATATTGATTATGCTCTAAAAACATATCGAAGGCATAAAATTAACATCATTAAACTTAGAATGATAAAAATACAATAATTGACGCAAAAAATAAAGAAAGAAACATATGAAATTGGTATGAATTTTCTTGTTCAATTTCAGAGACATGTGCTAGAGTTGACTAATATGTTGCTGAGGCTGAAAAATGGAGCTCTTTGTCCAAAGCAGCAATAGTATTATGGTGTTTAAGCTTCCCAACCTCTAAGGACAGTGGCCCTTGCCACACGGTTAACTGCAAGGGTGAATGCACCCATACGAAGATCACAATTATGGGTTTGGCACATTTCCTTCACATCTTTGAACCCTTTGGTCATGTATCTCCTTAATTCATTGTTCACCTTCTCCTCATCCCACATGAATCCTTGTATGTTCTGTGTATAACACAATGATCATCATTTTTAGTTAATCTTATAATGCCTTCATCAACTGAATTAACATAGCTGTAAATGAATTTGGAACCAGACATGTTACAAAGTTATTTGACAAAGTTATGTCATGAAAGAAAAAAAAAATGTATAGGCAATTTAGAGACCCTGGAGAAATATGGTTAGAAGGTAATACTAACAACAGATTTTCCAAGTTTTTGCTTGAGACAGTCTCTTTTCTTGAATGAAATTAATGTAAATCTTACTAAAGATGAGAAGTTGTTCTCATTTCAGAATTAATGGGATACACATCAATTTCAACCAATGAAAAGTAGTACAGTATTAGAATTAGTGTGTTTCTAACTCTGCTTTTAGTAATTATCTGCAGTTATGTCTCATGATATAACAAATCAGTATAATAAGAATCCATGTGAGATCATAACAGTTAATTATCAAAATAGTTACCTGCACCCACTCAAAGTAGCTAACTGTCACTCCTCCTGAATTTGCAAATATATCTGGCAGGATCACAACCCCTCTCTTTTTCAGAATCTGCAAAACAAGAGTTAAAAACAGTGCATAATTCTTCTAATTTCTCTTCCATTGGTTTATTTTGTTTATATGAAGGAGAAGAAAGAATACAATGCAAACTAACCTCATCAGCATCAGGGTCAGTTGGGTGATTGGCTGCTTCAACAATAAATTTGGCCTTAATCTCATTGGCATTTTCCCTTCAACCATATAAAGAGAAAGAGAAAAAGGTTAAAAGATTATATTCATTATAGATACCCTTTTGAACACAGATAGATGTTTAGGGTGCTTGAGGAATGCAGGCAATAAATTTATGCAACAAGGAAGATTGTCAAGATCCTGTGTGACGTAACGCAGAAAAACTTCATTTTAGTCCTTTTATGTTACATTTTTCGCTGACATTTGGAAATAAAATGTTGTTCAAAGCCAAAGACCAAAGTAAAAAGTTTGTGAGGTAGGATGTGATGAAATACAGTGAAATTGGTGATTTACTAAGCACACAAGAATTTTGTAGTTAAGTAAAAGCACCTATTGATGACTCCGCCAAGAGCTGCTGGCACAAGAACATCACAGTCTTCAACCAATATTGAGTTGGGATCAATAGCATCACCACCGTGGAATCCTTTCACTCCTCTGTGTTCTCTAGAATGCTTGAGTAGGCTTGGTATGTCAAGACCATTGCTATTCTTTATGGCCCCAGTTACGTCACTCACAGCAACAACTATGCCACCTTTCTCACTGATCAACTGGGCAGCCCAAGACCCTACATTTCCAAAACCCTGAAGAGACACAGCAGGATTAATTGTATGATTTTATCTCATATTCATCAAAATTATTAGGAAAGAATTGATGAACATTTCTTGGAGCATTTTCACACTTAACTAGTATATATCTATTAGTCATTGTTGTGGACATTATTTTCAAACTACTATGCATGATGTTAGAGGCTGCAGTCCATATATAACATATAATGAATGTTGTTTTCATTTTGCATAGAAATCAAGGATAATAAAAACAAGTAGTACCTGTATGACAAACCGTTGTCCGGATACACTCTTCCCATGCTCCTGAAGCAAAGCCTCAGTTGCAAAGAGGACTCCCCTTCCTGTGGCTGCATCTCTGCCTAGAGATCCACCGAGATCCTTGTTTTCAACACGAAATGTTAGAGATAGGAATTGTTTTGGGAAATATTATCAACAGATATTTCTAAGCACAATCTTTGTTACTGGTTGAAATTCTTGTTTGAATGACTAAATAGGGAGTGGAACCCTCCTTAATGGAATTCACATGAAACTCAACTAATAATCTAATCTAACTATAAAGAAAGTGTTAGAAAAAGTGTTTTCCTAGTTTTGCTAATTGGTTTCTTTAGCATAGGGTGCTGTTGTGGCACAGTTCAAAAGCCATTACAATGACAAATATAAACGTTTTAATCTGCTTACAATAGGTTTCCCAGTAACTACTGCAGGAGAGTGGCCATGAAATTTGGAATACTCATCTAGTATCCATGCCATAGTCTGCATCAAAACCATACCGTAAGAGTGTGATTTGTTAGTATCAAGTAATTTCTTCAGCATATGCATAAGCACAATTCTCAAAGCATAATTGTTGTACACACCTGTGGTCCTGTTCCCATATCAGGTGCAGGTACATCTGTCTGAACTCCAATTAGATCATGAATTTTCTGAGTGAAAACTCTAGTAAGTCTCTCTAACTCTGACACACTTAATTCTGCAGGATCACATCCTATCCCTCCTTTGGCCCCACCATATGGTATATTTGCCACGGCTGTCTTCCATGTCATTAGTTGTGCCAAAGCATTCACTTCATCTGGTTCAACCTACTCAAGCCAATACATATAATTGAATGAGAGAACTCAACCTATAAACAATCATAATAGCCCTTTTAGGCCCATTCAATTGCTGCTTTGGTTATTAATGGAATCATCCCAGTATTCAATATAGGATCAAATGTGTTTTAGGTGCTGAATCTTCAGTAAAAAATTGTTTTGGTTCTTATATTTAAAAACTATGATTTTGGTCGCCATGTTATTTTATAATTGGTAGATTTCATTCTTCTTCATGGAATTTAAAATACTAGGATGAAAGATGAAATTCATTAATCCTAAAAGATATGAAAACCAAAGATAAGAATTAAGACCAATTTTGACCGCAAATTGAGGGAGTTAAAACGCATTTGACTCTTCAGAAAAGGTGCAAATTATAGAGTAAAGAAAAGTAAACACTGTTATTGATAAAAATCTATTGTTAGTTTGTGTTTTCAATTTAGATCTGTTGCTCAGTAACTAAGGTACTTGAAAGTCAGAATATAATTCACCTCAGGATGGTATCTGATTCCTCCTTTCATGGGGCCTCTGGCATTATCATGTTGAATCCTGAACCCAACAAAAGTAGCCAAAGTGCCATCGTCTTTAGGGATGGTACACTCAACCTGCATTTTCATTGAACAAGATTTAGAACACTAGTTGTTGATCTCTGTCATATCTGGCAAAGACATAGTCAGCACAAAACAGAAGTCATCAAGACAACGCCATCTCCAGAAAATGGTGGTGATTTGACAAACATAACATAATGCTATTTAGTACAAAAGAGTTTCTACAAAAATTTCCAAGATTGAATTTTTAACCATAAAAACTTGATAGAGGAATAGGTAGCTCAATGAATGAAATCAGTTTCATCACTCTTTTCAATCAGTAAGCAAATAAGAACCATCCTGTTTAATAATATTTTTCAAGTAATGTCAGAATTGTTGGATCTGGCTGTCAGTCTACCTGAAATATCAGGTTTTATGGTTGAGATGTTAACATCAAATTTAATAAAAACAAAAGAGAATAAGAACCAACTAATGAAGAATCGAGGTATATGATCATCATTTATGAGTGCATGAAAGTTTCAACACTTTAGTGGAAAAAAACAAAGAAAGAAACCATGATAAGAGCAAACGATTTGAAGGTTTACTTGCCTTGATTTCTCTGAATGGAATGAGCAAACTTTTCTCAAGCTTGGAATCCAGTCCCAGAAGCCTAGAGGCCAACCTGAAGTTCCTGTTGGTGGCTGCTAGTGCATTCATTGTTCCCTTCACACAATTCAAAAAGAATGAAAAGACAAACACAAAATTTCAATGTCTTATAGGGAAATACAGAAAACGCGGAGAATAGACGGTGCAATGTTACAATTTTTAAAAGGGTATTTATAGGTATCATGGGAAGGAAAAAGGGAAAGAAAAATTGAAACCTATTTGTGCCAGAAAAGTGGGAAATGTGCAGAAGCAACCTCTGAAGTCAATGTCAACAAAACAATATTTTAGTAAAAGGTTGGTAATAATTTCACAGACAACTTGGATAACCACATCAACGTGACACACCACGTGGATCAAAGTCAGCAAATATGGTGGCCAAAACAATGATTATCACCACATCTTCATAAAAATTTACCATCAAATAATCTTGCTCTTTTTATAAATCATACTTTTTTTTTATAAACGCGTGCGTTACTTAAAATATTGAAGGAAATAATTAATTTAAAGTCATATCAGGAAAAAAAATTAATATTTAATT
>Ga0123341_1003536_pt1 | contig 13429 bp, 10 predicted proteins | sample Turbeapinknodule_FD_89959 | JGI IMG/M metagenome (GOLD analysis project Ga0123341, IMG submission 89959) | Root nodule microbial communities of legume samples collected from Mexico - Turtle bean Mexico pink nodule | ecosystem: Host-associated > Plants > Roots > Nodule | place: Mexico: Nepantla... | reverse complement strand
GCTGTTATTCCATGTCCCATTTTTTATACGACACCTATCTTCAGTGTGCCCTCTCTTGTCACAAAATGTGCAGTGAAATTTTAGGGTTCTACACTCCTCTATAGTGTGCCCAGGTTTGTTACACTGATCACAACTCTTGCCTTTCGATGTTTTCCAGCCAGTCAATCGATTGTTTACCGCTGCGGCAATAGAAAAGCTTTCTCCAGATTCTGAATTTGCTACCATGTGTTGTTGCGTCTCCTCCTGAATTATCAAAGAATACGCTTGTCTGACGTTAGGTAATGGATTCATGATGAGTATGTTGGATCGAATTACCTTGTAAGAATCATTGAGTCCCATTAAAAATTGCATCAATTTGTCAATTTCTCGTTCCTCTTGATGTTCTTTGTCATTGCTGCAAGTCATGGGTGTGCGATGCATTTCAAGCTCATCCCACAAAGCTTTGATTTTGATGTAGTATGACGCAATCGACATTGTTCCTTGTGTGATGATTGCGATTGATTTTTGAATTTGATAGATGGCGGCCGCATTCTTTTGCGAAAACTGATCGCAAAGATCCTCCAAAACTTGCCTGGTTGTCTTCGCATGAACCATTCCTGCAGCAATGTCTGGTTCGACTGAATGGGTAAGCCATGAGAGAATCATGAAATTGCACTGATTCCATAGATCGAATTCCAGGGGCTTCTTGGCTTATGAAGGCATTGCTATCGTGTCGTCGACGAAGTCAAGCTTCTTCTTTGCAATGAGGGCATGTGTCATTGATTTCTTCCAAGATTGATAATTCGACCCATTCAATTTTGTAGGAACGAGCATGTGCCCGGGTTGATCTGAATGATGGACATAATACGGATGTGATGGATCCGTGAGGGATGGCTTTTCAGACATTTTTGCGTCTTGGACATGGCTGGGCTGTTTATGATAGAAAGGGGAAGAAGATTTCTTTAGAGCACCAGGATCGGTGCTCTGATACCATATAAAAAATGCAGAGCTAGAAATTGATGAGCAGAAAAATGATTCTGTGTGTTTTATTCCTGATACATACATGGGTATATATACAATGAAGTTTAACAAGGAGGGAGAGAATATCTCCGTAACTCAAGTCACTGAATTAGTGATGCCCATTATGTACATTAATGGTAAATATACACTTCTTAATATTTTACTTCCAAATTACATTATTTATAGCTTATTTAAGAAAATAAACCTTCTAGATTATGTAATTCAGAATTGGTAATTTTTTACTTCCAGATTACATAATTCGATAGGTTTATTTTCTTAAACAAGTTCCTAATTACATAATCCAGTATTATTAGTTGTTAAATAGGTTATGAATTGCGTAATCTAGAAGTGATAATTTTTTACTTACAAATTTGTAATCCGTAGTGTAAAATATTATTTTTATTTTTATCTTTTTAATGAAGGGTAAATTTGGGAATTTCAAAATTTATGGAGGTGGCTAAAGAAGTTATGGAGGTACAAGAAGAAGCAAACTAAAAATTACTAAGCATTTGGGCTTGGCCCAATTTAATTTTGTCTTGTTAAAGATTGTTTCTTCCTGCGCCTCCATATATTATTCTCTCACCTCCATAAATTTTTTTATTTCCAAAAATACCCTTCTTTAATATTCTGGATTACATAATCCGGAAGTCTTTTTTAGATGCATGATTATATTTCGGATTATGTAATCCGAAAGCTTTTTTTCAAATACGTATCAAGATTACATAATCTGAAAGCTATTCTATGAGGGTGACACAAGAAGGATAAGAAATATTTTTACGTTGTATATGGGAGTGGCAGAAGAACCTATGAAGGTGCAGGAAGAAACCGTCCTGGTTAAATCCATCACCAATTGACCCAACTACAACTTAATAACCAATTTGTGAAGTTAAAAACATTATTCTTTACTTTTAACATAATTATATTTCATTTATATTTAATCTATTGAAAATATTAATTTTTACATGGGTTGTTACAGAGGAAATTGTTATTGGTTTAGATTTACCCTTGTTACAAAAGAAAATAAATTTTAGAAAATTCCATTTAAAAAGCTACGATATATTATTATTATTATTTTCAAGTAAACAAATATATGTAAGATATATAAAGTGGTTATCGTGAGATGGACTCATCCGTGGCCATATTGATTGTTCACGGATACCATATGTCAACATTTACACTTTGTTAAAGAAAATAAGTTTGAGAAAATAAAAAGGAAAATGATAAAGAACGCGAATAAAACAAATTAAGAAAAATATTTTATATTATTTGATTGTTTTAAATACTTTTTTTTTGGTAATGATAAAAGCTTAATTGGAAAGAAAGTGAAAAAATAATATTTCTTTTGCTAATAAAATGGTAGACATGAATGAACTAGTACTAAAACCACGACCATATTCATTGATAGCATATGTGACTACAATTAATGGTTGAGAAAGCCAAGGAATATGAAAAACATAAATAAATAAATAAAAAGATAATATATTTCTATTATTTGAAATATTTAAATACTTTTGTGTAGACGCATAAAAATCATAATAAAAAAAAGTAAAAAGTTAATGTTTTTTTCTTCTTAAATATGGCTATAAGAGGATTCTTAAATAAGAACCTTCGAACAAAACTATATTTTTTTATATAACTAAAATTGATAATAATAATATTTTAAAATATGTAAATCATAATATAAGATTATATTCAAATGAAAATATATAAAATGAAAATAATAATTGTTTTTACCTGGCTCAGAGTTGAAGCGACTTTGTTTGGTATTGTTGAACCAAGATTCTAGCGCTTTGTGACGAAGAGAACTCCACTTGTTGATCACACTTCAACGATCAAGTCAATGAGAGCATTCAAACTAAAAAATATGTGTCGTGTAAGGTTCTCCGAGAAACTTACAATTACTCGGGGTCTTAAACCCTTTTATAGACATTCCTTCAACAATTTCATCAAAGAGAATATAATTTCATCAACAATAATATAATTTTATCAACAAGAATATTTCGTTAAGGTATACCTTTATTTTTTTGGGTACAATGCAACATTATTCCTAACAACTTTTATTTTAATATATACGCTTAACTAATTCAGTTACTCACCATGTTGTTTCACTTTTAATTACCCTTTTAATATGGACTGTCAAGTATCTGAGTCGACCTCATGACACATCATTGGGTCCATTATTCATCTCATGCCGAGCTAGGTATCCTCCAAATAGGCCTTCCTAACCGACTTATTACACTCAAGTGCTTGGGTCGAAGACCCGAGCTCGTCCGTCCAGTACATAGTCCCCTAGGCTCAAGCGGAGCTTGACAAGGCGCATAGGCTCTCTTGCACCGGCGACTGACATGACATTTCTCACAGGGGTAGCTTGGGCACGGTTATCGAAACATCTCGTGACAAGACATTTCACCTTACTAAATATGGAGCGTACACATGGCAGTTGCATCGACGGTGGTAAAATCCTATTGTTTCACCTTCCCTCTTTCGAATATATCCCTTTATTTCTCTCCACACTCATCATTGTGCTCGAGCTTTCTTCCTTTCAAAAAACTTCGGTTTCCTTCTTTTCGTCACCACACATCGTTGTTTCTCACCGGAAAACCAAGTATGCTTTATTCGCTTAATTTCACTGGGTGATTATCATTTATTTTATTGACTCTATCTTGAAGAATACATCTTAGTTTTACATCGATTTGATTCATTCTGCGTGTGCCTTGCCTTGAACTGTGTTCGTATTCTATCTCTGTTTACGCTTTAGTTGTCTTCAAAGATGGATTATAGTTTTGCTTATCCCTGGGCAAAAAAGGAACTTGTTAAAGAGACCTCTGTTTATACCACCCGTTTGGAAATTAGAGAGCTTAGGGAATCGAATGGTTGTCTAAGAAAAAAAGCATGAAAGTTTAGTAAAAGTAGTAGAGTGTAGAGAATTGAGCAAAGGTTGTATATGAGGAGTTGAATTGAACAAACAAAGATGTGCCATTTTTGGTAGAGTGAAACCAAAGGATTGAAGGGTTGTACTTAGCTTTTGAAACCAAGATCTCAGAGCTTGTTTTAAACCATATAAAACTTTATTAAGTTTGTAAACTAGATGTGGAGAGTTGGACACGAAACCTGATGGCTGAGACATATAAACATCCTCCTTGAGATCTCCATTCAGGAAAGTGTTGTTTATGTCAATTTGATGGATGGGCCAACTAACAGAGACCGCATGGGATAAAACTAGACGAATGGTGGAAGGTTTGACAACCGAACTGTATGTATCATTGTAGTCACACCCTTATGTTTGGTTGAATCCCTTGGCAACAAGTCGTGCTTTGTGTCGTTGAAAGGAACCATCCGCTTTTCAACCATTCGCATTGTACTTGTTTTTAAATAACCACTTGCATCCAACAACTTTGGCACCAGTGAGAAGAGATGTTAAAAGCCATATGTGATTGTTGAGAAGAATAGTATATTTATCATTCATTACTTGAAACCAGGGAGGAGAAGATACAACTTTGGTGATAGAAGTAGGAACATGAGATTGTAAAGCAGATTAAGAAAAGTTTTGGGTTTGAAGAAACTACCTTGGATCTTGTTGTCATTGGATGGTTATTAATAGTGCCATTGTCAGTGGATGAGTTTAGCATCGAAAAGGAAGAGGTAGTATTAGGAATAGACACATAAGTATCTATATTAATAGGAGTAAGAGGAGCATGAGTAGCAACAGGGGAGTCAATAACAGTTATATATTGATTCAAACAGTTGGAGACAATGTTATCAGTTACAGAAGAATTAAACTTATATTCAAGTAGAGTGTATGGAAATAGTTCTTCATGAAAACCAATATGCCTGGATGTATAAACCTTACCAGTGGGTCAAAGACAAATGTAACCTTTGTTGTGTAAGCTATAGCCAAGAAAAAGACAACATACAGATTTGAAATCAAGTTTGTGTTTATTGTAAGGACGAAGTAAAGGATAACAACCACAACCAAATGTTTTTAAAGTTATATAGATCGATGCTTTTTGAAACAGTAATTCATACGAAGATTTATTTTGAAGAGCAGTGGATGACAAGATGTTAATGATATGCATGGCAGTGGTGAAAGCTTCACCCCAAAATTTGATGGGTAAAGACGCAGAAGCAAGAAGAATAAATCCCATATCAGAAATGTGCCTATGCTTATGTTCGATAGAGCCATTTTTCTCATGTGTGTGAGGACAAGTAAAACGAGGAAGAATACCATGTGTTTGAGTAAAATGTTTAAAACATATGAATTCTTTTGCATAGTTAGTTTGAATAGCACGAAGTTTAAAACTTGTTTGATTTTCAGCAAACGTTTTGAAGCAAAGAAGCGAGTTTAATGCTTGTGATTTATTATGCAGAAGAAATAACCACGTGTATTTAGTGTGAGCATATAAAAACGAAATATAATAACAAACGCCATTGGAAGCACATAATGTAGTGGGACCCCAAATATCAATGAAAACCAATTGCAAAGGTTCAATGTATTGGGTAACAGAGTTGTGAAAAGGAAGATGATGAAGCTTTCCACGTATACAATGATCACAAAAACGTTTTTGAGATGTATAAGAAATGTTGCAAGCATTCAAAATACGTTGAACAATAGAGAAATTACAATGACTAAGTCTATTGTTCCATAGTTGTAAAGTAGGAATCTTGGGTTTGTATGAAGCATAGTTAACAATGTAAGCAGGTGAATCAGTAGATGGAGGAAACACATAAAGGTCATCTTTAATTACTCCTTAAAGTAAAATTCGATGGGTTGTCTGGTGTTTAGCGTAGCAGAAGTTAGGAAAAAAATTCAAAATAAACATTATTATCTTTGGAAAATTGAGCAACACTTATAAGATTTTTGGTGATAGTAGGAACATGCAACAAATTATGAAGTATGAAAACTGTGTGTGTGGAGTAGTATAGAAAGCAGAGCCAGTGTGTAAAATATGCATACCTTGACCATTATCTAATTTGAGATCTTCATTACCATGATAGGGTTGTTTGTGTGTGAAAATTATGGAGTATTTGGTGACATGATGTGTTGCACTAGTATCGGGATACCAGACAAGGTCTTCTATTGTGGAAGGAGCACTAAAATTGGAAGGTGTAGAAACATATTGTGATATATTAGCGTTGAAGGAGGTGGTAGGAGGAGGATAGTAACGATGTCAACACGTTTCTGCTGTACGACCGAGTTTGTGACATACTAGCAAAACTGTTTGACAAACTGCCAAGGAGGAGCTTGATTGAACGAAGTGCGAATGGAAGGACGAGAGCTAGAATGATTTTGTGAACGACCTCCATGAGGAGTGTAAGTGCACAATTTATTTTTGTGTTGAGTTTTGAAATGACATGGAGTAGATATAGTGTTTACTTGAAGAATAGAGTCTTTAGCCATCTTGTGCTTGTCAAACCTTTCTTCTTACGCTAGTAGAAGAGCTTCAAGATCATCTACAATATATGGGTCACTGCAGGAAAGGATGGATGTGATGAAACCATCAAAATCTGCAGATTAACCATCTAAAATTGCATCAACATGATCAACAAATGATATTACAGAACCAACAGGAGCTAGGGAACCAACTATTTTCTTGATGTCATTCACGTAAGTAGAGATGGATCTGTCATTCTTTGGAGTCTTAAGAAGAAGGCTAAACTTCTTTACCATTGCGCGAGTGTGGGAAGCATAGTTGGTGAGGAGACGACACCAAATTTTAGTGGAGGAGTCAAGACCAACCATCTTGGTTAAGAGAGAAGAAGACATGGAAGCAAGGAGCCATGCCAGAAGAAGTTGATCTTGATGTATGGAAATGGTGAACGTTGGAAGAGGTAGCCATGCACAGTGCACTGACAAAAATTTCAGAGGTAGAAGAAGACGAGGAAGAAAACAAAGGAGAGGTCATGAGATGAAAGAAAGGGAGAGAGAAAAAAAGTTTGTTTGATTGAGGATACCATGTTAAAATATTGATAAAGGATGAAAGAGGAATATTAGTGATGATTCTTGAGAGGTAGAGAGAAACAACTAACAAACTATCATTGTAATATAAGAGAGTAACTCCTAACTATCTAATAAAAGAAAAAGAAAAAGAAAAAGAATGAAAAGAAGGGGTATGTAAGGAGAAAGGAAGAAAAGAAAAGAACAGAAGTGAAGAAGTATTATAGTATGGCGTTGGTTTTGGGTAACGTTGTTCTTCTTTCTCTCTCAAACTTCAAACCTTCCAAAAACCTTTCTTTTTCTTCTTCTTCTTCCTTCTCTGTCACCAAACATCTCTTCCCTCACTCTCGTCCCATTACCTCCATCAATGCCTCTCCAACGCCTAACCGCCACCTCCCCTCCGTTCGAGCCACCTCCTCTTCCTCTTCCTCCTTCGGCTCTCGTCTCGAAGACACCATCAACAAAACCGTTGCAGAAAACCCCGTCGTCGTTTATTCCAAAACCTGGTGCTCCTATTCTTCTGAGGTCAAATCCCTCTTCAAAAAGCTCGGCGTCAATCCCTTGGTCTTCGAATTAGACGAAATGGGTATTTTTTTTTTCGATTCATCTCTCCTTATTTGTTCATTAATGTTTACATATTTCTCTTAACCCTAACTATGCTTCCTCGTATCCTTCCTCGTACAAGCTTAGTTTTTTTCCTATAAATGTGATCTGCCTTTCTCCTGGTTATCTTTTTAATCGAGTGTATTGCCAATAAATATGATTTTTTTTTTTTAACATAATGGGGAAATTCTCTCTGTGCAATTTATCTTATCAGTTGTGCATTTGTGCACTTGTTTTTGTGTATGTGTATTTCTGTTTAGGTCCTCAAGGGCCACAGCTGCAGAAGGGGTTGGAAAGGATCACAGGGCAACACACCGTGCCAAATGTATTTATTGGTAAGCAGTACCCATCTTGGATGCATTATTCTTACTTAATCATACTTGTATAAACAGTTGGTGACTCATTGTTAGTAGAATATTTATGCCATTAGCATCTATGGATTTTGATTTGTTGTTACGGTTGGTTGATTGGATGCCAAGAAAAACAGCCTGACTTGTGGATATTTATTTTAATGCTGATAAGCCACTTATTTGACATGCCCTCCCATCTGGATCATTTCCCCTTGGTACATAACCTTGTGCATGAAGAGTAAGGTGTAGAAAATAAATGTAGCAGAATTGGAAGCAACTCTCATACTCAAACACATGGCTATGCACAAGAAAGATGGAGCGAAAGAGGGGATTTCTAAGATTTTACTCAATTTGATACAAGTACCTTATTCCTCTAGGGATTTTTATGGGCCGATTTCTTGTAATAAAATAATCCTAAAAACTCTAAGAGAGCTTAATAGTGAAGTCAGACATTAAATGCTTGGTCAATGATAGCATGCTGTCCAATTGTAGATTTCAGTGCCAAGTCTTCTTTCATATCCAACTTAGAGTTTGCTGTATCAGTTTGTGCCATGTTAAGCTTTCAACTTAGGCACCTCTATTACTGCTGTGTCATACGATTTTAATTGCAACTAGAAATTGATGATTTTATAGATCCATATATTATTGACTGCTGGATAGCTGGTGTCTTGAGGCTGTAAAATCATCTTGAGTGTGGTACCAATGTGGTGGCATGCCTCTGAGTTTTCAGATTTCTTATCAACGATTCAGATAATTTTTATAAAATGAAAAGTGTTAAAACTTCAATTTCGGGCGTGATAATATTTTGTTCCTTTCATGAAATGTTATCTCTAACTTTATCCAAGGTAAGATACTAAAAATATTTTACTATGATTTTTCTGCTACTATATTCCCCTCATGCTCGTTAGGTTATGAAGACTTCATTGATATGACAAAATCTTCTGTATACTTGTATGTTCAACATCAGCTGCTATGTAGTATTAATTATAACTTGAAAATTGTATGATGTTAAATAGGGCTCATGATAAGGCCTTATAGGCTGGCTGAGGACATGATGAGCATGCTTAAAATCTAATGGTTTATGAGAGTAAGGGTCTATATATGCCTTGAGAGAGAGAGAGAAACAATGGAACAGGTTCAATGTTTATTAAATAAAAGAATCATTTGAGAGAAGAGGATTTGTTACTGTTGTGCTTGGATAAGGTATCTTGAAGGTGAGTAAAAACCAATTATGCCCTGGGGTTCCCATTCTCAGAATCTCCCTTAAAACAACAGTGGACTTCCTAATGGGTTTGTAATAAAGGAGAAACTGAGGAGATCCGAGTACCACCAGAGTGTTTATCCTACAATAATGTACACAGATGACAGAACAACAAAAGAGGGGATGAAGGTAAGTGAAAACCAATAAATAATCAACCAAGCTGCCCAATCAATGTGAGATACAAACTACCTGAAAACAAACTTCAACTTCCAAATGGGTAATGGAGGAGAAAAATGAGCAGATCCAAGTACCTGCATAAGGGATTGTGTTTATGATACCTCAGTAACAGGATTGATTCTCTTCATAAAAGGAGGAGTTAGAATAGAACCGATAAATATTTGTTTTTCAATTCATCCCTGTGTTGAATACCATATACAATATTTGTTGTTAATCTAGTCCAGTTTCAAGAGGAATCAATGGAAATGTAAAATCCCTTATATTACACCAGATCTAGCCAGGTTATTGGTGGAATAAATAGATCCATAATTTCTTGAAATCTCACTTTTGATTCAAAAAATCACCTTTTTATGAAATAAACCAAAAATAATTTTGTTCATGAAAGAAATCTTATTATAATTGTTCAGCCACATCATTTAACCACAACTTAAACCCCAGCTTGAAAACTAGGCAACATTTAACATACCCTAAATGCAAGCAGGTACTGATGTACTATTTCATTTTATTTCATGCGTGAACTTTTGCATCCTTATACTATCTACTATAAAAACACTGAATTCTTACCTTGCTTTTAAGTTCACCTTTTGAACGGAATAGTTTATAACCAATCCTAAAATTGTTCTTCATTGCAGGCGGCAAACACATTGGCGGCTGTTCAGGTATATTGTCCTTGTTTTGTTGTCTTTGATATTATTGCTTGTCTTGAGTACCTCCATGGTTCAAATTGTCTTTATGGTATCGATTTTCAAAGTGGAAGACATCCTTATTTTTAAATTCTTATTAATTACCATTCTGTTTTTATTGCAAAATATCTATAACTGCTAACTGCTTATATGAACTCAGTATTCTATAAGTTTCAAGAAGTTTAACAATATACAGTTTAATAAAAATATAAAAGTGTAATTTCTTTGTTTTCTCCTTTTAATTCATGCAGATACCATGAAGCTGTACCGGAAAGGAGAACTTGAACCTTTGCTATCTGAGGCTAAAACTAAAAATCCAGAGAACTAAGCATCCTAGAGGGGGAACTTGATTTACTACCAATTTTTTATTTTGTTGGTCAATGCAGTTGTTACGAACCAAGAAGAACGCAACGCACGATAAATCAAGAACACACAATCTACTGAATAATTTCTGTATTATTGCTTCTGCACTTACATTTAGAGCATCCATGAAGGAAATGATTATTCCTTTTACACTGGACTTTTCTTGTCTACCAAACTGAATTCAAAAAACGTCATACTTTTACTAAACTGGTTGGTCTTTATTTAAAGACCACTAACCACTACTTTACAAATTATTAACCGCTACCTTACAAATCACTAATCGCTATTAACCACTACTAATTGCTACTTTACAAATTATTAATCCCCACCTTACAAATCAAATAACTAACTCATGACTATTTTAATTTTAACTAACTCCTCCTCTATGTGTATTCTAACAATACACTCTTCTAAAAAAACAACCTTGTCCTCAAGGTTGGAACAGGGGATTCTTGATTCTGTGGCTCATTTTCATCCCCAAGATCTACGTGTCCTAAGAGTATTGTGATATTGTATATCATAGGGGGAACCTATTGGCTACTGCATGCAAATTCAAGTCAGGAGAGTTAGGTGGTGGTGGGATGAAAGGATTTTGTATAAAAGTCTTTGAACTTAGTAAGTTGAAATTCCAAGATTCTTATGTCTTTGATGTTTTTACTTTCATTATCAAATCTTGATCCAACAATGATTTCTTATGCATATTATGTAAATCTGAATTTGGGAAAAAAATTATGCTTGGTGGCGTCTTTCACCTTCAACTTTCTTACTAGTTAGCTCTATAATTGGACTATCAAGAAAAAGATCATTACACCACATAATCTTCATTCTCTTTATTGATGCATCCCCTTCTGCCCTCATCATTTCTGTTTCTCTTGAAAATCTCACTTAATTTTTGTTTTTTCTTCCTCAATCCGACATCCTGTCACTCTTCTTGTTGTTCTGCAACAATTTTTTAATTTCTTTCAAGTTTAGAAGGCTTTCTTTCAACGTTATGTCTGTTCTAACATATTTCTCTCCTTCCTCCGACATCTTGCCCCCTTTCTTGATGTCCTGCAATATTTCTTTTATGTCCAACATGCTTTCCTTCAACCCAATAATGTCTGCTTTCATTTCCACAATCCACCTTCCTTGTTCATTGGTCAACTTCTCCAATGCAGTCGTCCTTTGTTCCATCCTCTCTTCCTCCCTCTCTGTTTTTTTGGATCCGGCAGGTCGGACCAATTTGTTACGAACCAAGAAGAACGCACTCAAAGATAAACCAAGAACACACAATCTACTGAATAATTTATGTATTATTGCTTCTGCACTTTACCCTTAAAACATCCACAAAGGAAATGGTTATTCCTTTTACACAGGACTTTCACAATCTACCAAACTAAATTCAAAAAACGTCACACCTTCACTAAATCGATTGGTCTTTATTTAAATACCACTAACTGCACTAACCAACCGCTACTTTACAAATCATTAACCGCTACCTTACAAACCACTATCGCTACTAATCACTACTAACCGTTATTTTACAAATCATTAACGGCTACCTTACAAATCAAATAATTAACTCATGACTATTCTAATTCTAACTAACTTTTCCTCTATGTGTATCCTAACCGCAGTTATCTCAATGTTATTGTTAGTCATGAATGTTGGTTGAATGAAATCAGAGCGCACTGATAACTTAAACATTGAACTTTTTCAGGTAGATCTTGTAATTTCAAATCAACTGTTTAATAGTTTTCCGAACTAGAAGTTGTTGCAACTTGGGATTGTAACTTGAATAATTTTAATGGATCTATTTATATTTTTCTTGGCAGTTAGGTAATGATTCTACTTGATCATTTGTTTTAGACAAGCCAAGATGCAATTAAATTCGTAATACTATAATTAAGGAACAATCTAAATCATTCTTCGAAGGACATATACCGAGTTTCTAATCAACCAAGAAGGCAAATGCTCACGGACACTAACCATTAAATGCAAATTATAGCGAGCATATTTTATACATTGAATGATGCTTGAGGGTTGAAATATGAAGTTGGTTCTCGAAATAGAAACATTATCTGTCTAATTCAATCATCCAAAGTGCAAGGAAGTTTACTAAAATAATATATTGTACAGATACAAATCAGTTCATGCTTGCATTCATGTTGCATTGGATGGAATAATGTCTTTCTCTTTTGCTTGTAAGAACTAAACAACTCATGGTGACTTGGAAGGTTTGTTCACATAGAGGGGTGCTCTCACTGAAGTTCCGAATTCAAGTAAACAAGCGAGCCAACACCTTTACACCAACAATATCTTCAAATGACTCCAAATGACAAGACTGTCAATCCCAAGTTTATGTCTGAAAGTCCAATTTCTTCACCACCAAAATACTTTTTGTCCCCAATGGTTTCTTCTAATACTTTCAACACTTTATGTAACTTCCTTTGTTGCCTTCTGAAACTCTTACTCCAACAGTCATAAAAAATGCATAAACGAAATACTCTGCAATTGGGGTTGCAAATATGGATATACATGAGAGAACAACAAGAGAGAATTAAAATCTAACTGTTTTACAAACAACCTTGTTACCATTTCTTCAGCAAAACTCACCTAAAACCGTGCCAGAATGCCCTTCATTTTTAACACCCATATGATCCTGTAAACGTATGGACTAGGCCAAATGCAAAATCAAACCAATTTCAATTTCATTCTTCAGAATAAATAAAATTCATGTTCCCTTGATTGAATACGGCTCCACCAACGGAGTAGATATTTTTACATTCCCTTATCCTACAAACCAATCTCACATTTTAGTGAAAACAAATATGTTTTTTTCTTTTCTGATTAACGTTAATTAAAATATATAAAAATAAATTTAAAAACTAAAAATTAATCTATCCAATTCCATTATACATATCTTATTTATTATTAGCAGGTGGTTTGTGTGTAAGATTAACAATTATACCATAAAAACTACTTTACAAAATCACTATATGATATTTTTAATTTAATTCTCACAATTCCTATTAATGCTTTGGGTTGTTAACACACACACACACACATATATATATAT
>Ga0123341_1003535_pt1 | contig 13430 bp, 12 predicted proteins | sample Turbeapinknodule_FD_89959 | JGI IMG/M metagenome (GOLD analysis project Ga0123341, IMG submission 89959) | Root nodule microbial communities of legume samples collected from Mexico - Turtle bean Mexico pink nodule | ecosystem: Host-associated > Plants > Roots > Nodule | place: Mexico: Nepantla... | reverse complement strand
AGCCTTCTGAAACACCTCCTCCGCATCTACTAGCCCTTTTTTTAATACAATCAGGTTCCTTTGGTCCCAGATACACCTAATAACAGATGCCCAAACACCTTTCCATACCAGGTTTTGCTTCTTACTAGCATTGCTCAGATAAAAACTCATAAAGTGCAAATTTAAATCATTATGTTGAACAAAAGAGATACCTATCCATTTGAAGCACAAGGACCATACCCAATGTGCATATTTACACTCCAAGAAGATATGTTGACAAGACTCATCCTTAAGCTGACACATTGCACATAACGTAGATTCCATCATCGCCCCTCTCCTACTCAAACTCACCCTTGTTTGGATTCTATCCAGCAGCACTCTCCAAGCTGTCACGATCACATTTGGGAATGCCTTAATCTTCCAAAGGAAATTAAACACATCAGATTGGGTTCCACAAGACTGCTTGGTAAGGCACTCATAAGCAGAATTCACAGAAAAAAGGCATGGTTCTTCCTTCCCCCACACCTGCACATCCACATCATTCCTTCTCAATAGGGCCCCCGATAGAAGTGTAAAGAGGTCTGCTTCCAGTGATGATTCTCACTCAAATCTGGCACACCTCCATGTCAGCCTCCATCTCCAATCCGAATTAATCCACACGCCAACTTCACCCACTATTTGCCCCTGGTTTAAGGATAGGGAGAACAGTCTAGGAAGCAAGGATTTGAGATCAGAGCTCCCAACCCACACCTCCAACCAAAACTTAACTTTGTCTCCACACCCTAGTTTCCAGCTTAGTTCTTCTTGAAACCATCATTTTCCTCCTCCCTCCTTGCACACTTTATAGAGATCTTTCCACCACCAATCTTTATCTCTAGTTGATGTTGAATCTCCAACACACACCCCTCACACCGAGACCCTCTAACTCATGCGTGAGATTATATTTATGAGTGGTCCAATAGCGGGCGGCCTGATAAGTCCAAAAAACCTCACTAAGATAGACTTCATATTAAGAAGTGGATTTTAAGTCTAACTCAACCTTATAAAACCGGCTTATAAAATGAAATTTACACTCACTTATATATTATAAAATGTTCTTATCTCTAGTTGATATGGGATCTCTAACGCACCCTCTCACGTCGAGACTTGCCAACTCGTGCATGGGACTATCGATAGCGGGTGACCTGATAAGCCTAACAAATTCTTGCTGCTAGAATAAACTCCAAATGGCTCTTATACCATATTAAGAAGTAAACTTTAAGCCTAAAATCGACTTATAAGATGAGATTTGCACCCATTTATATATTATGAAATATTCTTATTTCTAGTTGACGTGGGATCTCCAACAATAAATTTAGCTTATAGGAATGAATATCTTCTTATGATGTAAAATGAATACAATAAGAGAAGTTCTTTGAAAAGTGTCCCTTAGATAATTTTTGGTGCTTATATGCCCATCCTCTATGCCAGCCACCTTTTTTCTCACATGACATTTCAATCCAAACAACCTCTAACAAAATTAACAGTGTTGACATAATGGTGTGCCTTATTAAAACTAACAAAATGTATTTGCATAGAACCACAACCAGAACATCCCTTTCCACCACGACCAAATTGTCCTCTATGACGTTGTCTAGCACACGAAAATATGCATATGTCTTTTCTCATACTTCATATGAATGAACAATCCCAAGAATATGTGACAAGATTGTGCTGCAAAGAGAGGACTAAAGCCACACAAAAGCATTACCCTAAACCCTAGACATGAACTTGCATTAGAGCAAAGGAATTAGACTCTTCTAGACCCACAATTCCTACCTCAGTCCCTGCAGTCCCTCCATAAATTCAATCAACTCCTAAAGCCACTTGCTTCAATCCACCCAAAACAAGAAGGAAATGGAGAATCGAAGTACCTTCTTCAAGAATTTGGCTCTTTATGGACTCTCTGTAATATTCAACAACCCAAAACCAAATTCTAGGATTCTCGATGACTCCAACAATGGCATATGACTCCTCTTCTTCACATTCCTCCAAAGCCATTAAGTTAAGTCCCTACTTAGTTGGCTTTTAAATATTGTCATCTTTGTAAATAACTTTTCTTATTGCAAGTACTTAAGTTTGATGAAAAAATACGTTTAAATTGTTTTCTATTTTTACAAACTTTAATATCAAAATAACAATGCAATTTGGCTTTCCCATCAAATCTCTTCAAGTTATAATGCACTTGAGTCTTTATCTGATCAATTTCAACAATTATAGTTTCCAAAGGAATTCTAAATGGTATTGTTAAATGAAAAATTAGATATATTATTGAAATGACTTAGACCCTTTTGATGGCCATGTTTTCACACCATTTCTAGATAAACATTGTCAAATCCTTTGGACACTCATTGGACAGTTGTTAAAAGAATCCTGAAGTATCTTAAGGGCACTATCTCTTATGGTCTTCACATGCAACCAGCCTCTCGAACTCAACCTTTTTCTATCACAGCCATGTGTGACTGGGCCTCTGATATTGAGGATAAAGGTCTACATTTGGATCTTCAATATTTTTGGCACCTAATCTCATTTCTTGGTGGTCTCGCAAGAAGAGTGTCATGGCCAAATCAAGCACTGAAGCTGAATATTGCAACTTCTCAGTCTTCTGCAAAAATTATCTGGATTCCAACTCTTTTGAAAGAATTACCAATTTCTTTCTCGACTATAAACTTAAAATTCTGATAGACTGGATTACCAATGGAGAGGCCTTGGAGTTTATCTGGCCAAGCCTCTAAAGCAAAACTTGGATATTTGTAAAACTGATACATGAAGACGATGAAGGAGAGGAAGTAAAGTGTGTAATAACAGCAATGTACATCAAGGCTGTACATGGTGCACTTGTGTTCCTATCACACCACTAAAGCCATCGGACTTAAGATCACATTCAGGAGTCAATGGGTCATTCCAGACTAAACCACCATGGAAATACATCATAGACACATCTTACCAGAGTAGACAGCTAGACTTGCAGCATCTGAATTTTGCAAAGTGGATTTAATTTTTATCAAGGTCAAACATAAATTGGTTTTGGTAATTAAAATTATGAAGAAGAGGATCAGACAGAATCCACAGAGACAAATAATTGTTGTGAATTATGCAAACATGTCATTTGCCTCCCAACAAGTGAATTTATATGTAAGGAATAAAGTACATACAATTGTTGTACAACCGTTTTCTATGAAGGATAGAAAACATAGGATTTTAGGGTTTAAAATCTCATCCAAAATAATTACAGAATCCCTTCAAGTCTTAAGATCAATTATATTACGAAATAAATAAAATTACAAAATATGTTTCTACTTTCATTAAAATAGGAAATACAAAAAAATCAACAAATTGAACAACAAATATAAGCAATACCAAAGCTAAACAAAGAAATTGACTGCAATCCTTAAATGTAATATAAGCAAAATCTTGTAATATAGTATGATAACGAAACACACAAAAAAAAGGCATCTGTACCTGGTATACTGTTTATAAGATTTTGAGTCAGGGCTTTCAAGTACATAAAGAAATGGCCCAACTAAGCAGAAGTATCTACGCTGCCACAAAGCCTCCCTAACTCCAACACCCTATTACATTTTTATAGGAGACGTGATATAAATATAACAGATTATGATTGAACTACATGGACAAAAATATAGCCAATGACAAACCTAGAGGGTCAGAAAGAGACCAATACCTTCCAAGTTAATAGGGACAACCACCCCTCAAGATCAGCCTGATTCCAAGGACGAAGAAACTCAGAGCTGTCACCATCCTCCTCCTCAAAAATCTTTATCACATGCATCAGCCGATGATACCGAGCAGGTGAAAAATGAAAGGCCAATGATGGAAGCCTCACAGCAAGACGTGTTGCAGGATAATATGGAGTCTCTAAACGAATCTGATCACAATAAGGAAAAAAAGTTGGAATGCTTCTATCAAGAAAAATTCCAACAGGTCCGGAATTTTACCTGTTGAAGCTGTAAGATGACTCCACACTTGTCAATAATTGGGAAGAAACTACTGTTAGCAGAATGGGCCGACTTATTCAGAGAAACTTGACTCCAGTGATAGTCCCCATCAAACAAAAATGCTGATACATCACTTAAGACCAAATCAAATCGCAGGTACATATTATCCTCAGCTGATTCCTGCTGTTGGTCATCCTGAATACATATTTTATAGTTTTTAACAGATTAAAAAAGTTCAAAATAAAGATATTACTAAAATTATCCGGAGTATCCACCTGTGTGTGAATCATCAAGTTCCCTAGGTCTAGTAAAAGCTTTGTAGCATGGGTATTGTCCGGACAAAAATCAGTAGGAATAGTAATTTTTGGAGCTGCAATATCCAAATCCAATGAAAACCTAACAGATAAGCAACAATAACTAGAATTAGCAAGAAGCTTCTCAAGAACAACAAACTATAAAAAAAAATCCAGAATAATGTAGTATTACAAAAATTTCATAAATCATTTTCGATTTCTTAACATCTCCCACTTTGCTGCTTAAGTAATTGTTTTAAATATATGGTAGTATTTGACCATGATTGGTCAGACATTGTGAAAGGATCTAACAACTATATTGTATTTATTATTCCTTAAGCTAACAACCAATCAGGATCAGAGTAGCCAACAACAACTTGGGCATTGCCGTTAGTTTCATTTAAAGAAAAGTTTTCATTACAAAAAAAGGATTGTTAGCCACCAAATACAAAAACTAACAATCAAAAGTAGCAATAAAAACTAACTTACACATTTACAACAAAAGTAAAGTCTAATTGAGTTTAACAACAAATGTTTCAATGTGGCTTGATTTGTCAATGGTTCATCCTAACAAGATAGGAGTTTGACATTGGAATACATTAGGGTGTCATGTCACTAGGTCAGCAGTCCAACATGCATGCTTCTTCAAGTATGACTAAAGCATGCTTGATTTAGCCATAGAAACACTAGTATTAGATTGAGCAATCACAATCCCTAAAATAATTGAGAATGCCTAAATATTTTTTCTAAATATGGTGTCCAAATCATTTCTTGTATAGACAATGCTATCTTCATAAACAACTAAGTAAATAGAAAAGAAGTACATCCTAGAACAATGATTAAGTTGGGTAAGTGGGTTGCTAAACCATTGGAGCACCCAGTGAAAATATATGATTGGAAATTATGAGAGCCCAAAACAGAAGCTGGCAAAATATCAAAGGATCATGAAAGTTTATTTATCTATTCTACACTAGGCCAAACGCTTATGCAATAAATGTGTTCAGTCAAGAGAAGCAGTCAATCCTAGAGCAATGATTAAGTTGGGTAAGTGGGTTGGTAAACCATTGGATAACTTCAGTGTAGAACCATATAATCGGAGGATGAGAACCCAAAAATGAAAATGGTAAAATATAAAAGGTTCATGGAAAGTTTATTTATCTATTCTACACTAGGCCAGACAAAGCTTATGCAATAAATGTGTTCAGTCAATTTATGCATAATCAGTATTTAAAGGCTAGCCCAAAAAGTAGGCTACTAACGAAGAAAGAGGGGAGAATTGATGTGATGTTGGGTCATGACAAGAATGTCCACGGACATACACAAAAGTCCAAATAATGGGAGTCAATTATTGATCAAAGTTCCACCCCAAGATACATGTTTTTTGGAGGAGCAAAATGCAGTGGCAAGGTCAATTTTAGAGGCAAAAATTTTAGCTACAACTTAAAAGGGTTTGTGAATTTTGGATACAGAACATTCTTGATGACCTTACACTATAATATGAAGCTGCTTTGTGACAAGTCCACAATTAACATTTCACACAACAAAGTTCAACAGGATAGAATAGAACAAAGCATACAGAGATGTGCCAACATTTTATTAAGGAGAAACTAGGTAATAGTATCACAGCTACAGAATAGATCCCTTCAATGCTTTAATTGGTCTGTATTCACCAAGAGACTTCCCAAAGAATAGTTTCAAGATCTCACTTGAGAGCTAGGAACAACATGTGTTCATTCACCAACGACGAGTGTCATAAGAATTACCATAATTAACAAACATTTGAATTTTGATCCTCTTGTTGAATTTGTTAAAATTTATTACCTAATTTCCAGTAATTAGGGCATATTTGATTTGTACAGACTCTATTAGACATCATTTCCCAATATTTCCTTATTTAGATTAGATTATATTAGAATCCACTAATAATGTCATATCTCCCTTTGTATTATCAAGCAATAACATTTAGAGATTATTTTCAATTTCAAGTAAAGAGATGGAATTGAACCACAGTGAGAGAAGGATTAAATCACTAAGCCACATATTGAATCAGAAAAGAATTGAGCTAACATTGCAGGCATCAGTCCATGCAGTTATATATATGATGTACATCATTAGTTCCAAGAGGATCCAATCAGCACATGTAAATGAGTGATAGAACAGTTTCTTACTCATGGCTCACACATATAATAGAGCAAGACAGACAGAAGATAACCTGGCATGATCCTTTAATGCTCTGTTCATTTGCTGTTGTGCAGTGCGCTTTACTTCATCAATTGTCATCTAGGAACAATGATACAAGCTTAATGATAACACCCTTTTGCACAAGATTAAACAAAATTTTCTAGCAAGTCAAAAATAAATTCCATTTTTTCGCATGAGAAAATATGTCAGCAGAAATAAAATGATAAGAAAAAGAACAGAAAAGATGAACATACACAGTACAGTGAGAGCTTGAAATATAGGGAAGCTAGTAAACTAAAATTGATATGGTTTTACTCAATCCTATTTTCATCTCAGCTTACTATCATTCAAGATAACAGAGTTTGGGCTTCAGATTTTTCAACTTTTCCCACACAAACTCATTTCAATTCCTCCCTCACTCCTCCCAATCACCAGACATTTTTCAAGGAACCAGTTAGTAAATCCAAGTGTCCCTCTAATCTTAAGTCCTTTTTCGGGAGTCTGGATACCAGGACTTCATACAATTAAAACAACTGATCCAATGCAAATTCAGAAGCATCACCTTATTTCATGATGTGCTCTTCATGTTCAGGATATATGGAGCACTTATTCTTGTAGAAGGCAATGTCTTTCATACTAAAATTTGTTTGGGGTCCTGGTGAGCCTTAGATGTGTCCCATTTTCAAATAGTTTCTTGCGGTTAAATTTCAAGGCTTTGGTAAAAATGAAGCAAAAGTTCATTGGCATTCATTATTAAGTTTTTCGCTTTTTGCAGTTCTGGTTCATTTGATTGGAGAAGAACGGTTATGTCTTTCACAAAGTATCACCACTTAACCTTCTTAATCAATATACAGAGTCCAGGAATCATAGTTAATGTACAATTCCAGCTCTGAATTTTAACATGTTTCCAAATAGCATAGATATCAAGTCAAATAATACCTGTACAGCAGCTGCAGTTTCTAGTGCTATTGTCTGACTTACAGCAGTATTACTTTCAAAGAATTTCACAATTTGATCAATACTGTCCTTCATGTACTGTCCAAACTCCAAAGACAAATCAGTAAACAAGTAAACCAAACAAATAAAAACTCAAGTAGAAGAAGGGGTGGAAATTGACAAACAGCATACAGTCATATAACAAGGAGAAGCTTTGGCAACCATCCTCCAGTCCAACTTGTCATCGAAAGGTTTGTAATGGAAAACACCAACTAAGGAGTCATAGGAAGTCGCACTCTGAAGGGATGTGAAACAAATATTCCACATATCACAACTTGTACGAGCATAAAAATCAAGAATGCAGAAAATTAATGTCAATGACAGCCTAACCTCAGCAAGGAGACCTGTTGGTGATGATAACTTGTATGAGCCCAACTTAATGTCAAAGACCTTTGTTTCTGGATAAAGCTTTATTGAGCAACTGAGATCTTCACATGATAATTCAGCAACAGACTCTTTGGTTTCCCCGATAAGCTTTGAAGCATTATGATTCATGTGAACTTCCAGGAAAGTATGAATAACATCCGCCTTGCTATTTACAGCCAATTGTCCATCATCACCCTCCTTATATCCTATTATTTTATTTAACTGGTTCCAGTCCTCTTCACTGAAATTAAATTCATCACTTTCCTCTTTAGGAGATTCACTAGTCCTGTAGCATGATCATAGGTGAGTAACACAGTAAAAACTAAAACTAAATTCATTAGTTAATTACTGATACAAGAAAATATTTTAGACAAGACTTCACCATCCAAATGACCACCAAGATTTCTGTGCTTTCTGTTTCCTCATGTTATGGTTTGACTCTGCCGTTTGTTCCACAAACTTGTGAGCCAACATTCTGCAAAGACCGCAAAATATAATACTTCAAGGTCAAAGAATAAACAAGAGGGTTCCAAGGTCTACTATATAAGTAACATATAGATGCATAAAACTTTCAATTAAACCCAAATTTGTGGATTGAACAATTGTAAAAGTGCATGTGAAGGAAGAGATATCTGATGCTCGTACAGTGAATAAAAAGAAGCACCTAGAGATCTTTCTTTATAATAATACAGCTTCCAAACCATACACACCAATAAAGTAGTATGAAGAATCATCAATGGAGCCTCATACCAAAAGTCAAAAATATACCAAGGCAAAAAGAGAGCTTAATATTAACGGATCAAGATGCCATAATTTTTATTAAAATGGCAATGAAAATTGCAAAGATGCTTTTTACTAATTTTTAACCTATGATTCATTAAAAAAAATTATGTATGCAGATGTACACAGACTGGTTATGATACTACAGTTGAATCAATCATAGGCTCACATACCCTTGTTTTTCATATGATTAATTCAATATTAATATTAAATACTAACATTTCAAAACAAACAACGTACCTCCATTGCAATATAAGTTCAATATCAAGTTCCCGATCTAGGTCTTCAATCTCTTTGTTACCACTAATTGTAACCTGAGTGGGGTCAGATTTAAGTAGTGCAGCATACAGAGAGATATATCTCTTCCGCAAGCCTGCATATCTTAAAACTTGCTCCCATGACATTTTTCCACTGACAAGCACAATATCCATAGTCAATGAAATATAAACATTAAAATATGATAAATAAAGATTAACTATCACCATGGATACCACAAAGCTCTAATATTATTTTTCAAAAATGTAAGTACATACAACATTCTGAATGTTGAAGCAGCAAGCTTAAGAGGTGTTGGTTTGATGAGAATATAACAAACCAAACACCCTTTAAACTTTATTTAAGACTAAGGTTGAGAAATAGACTGACGAAAGCTGAGTGGAAATTTTAGAACTGCAGCTTCCTAATATCACCTTTAAACTTTATTTAAGATTAAGGTTGAGTAATAGACTGACGAAAGCTGAGTGGAAATTTTAGAACTGCAGCTTCCTAATATCACTTGGGAAACCACCCGTTCAAATTTGAAAAGCAACATACAGATGCAAAAAATCAAAATGTAATCCAAGAAATTTGATGAATGAACTAATCCAAGAAAACTACAGATTATATGCACCAAGAAAACATTCCCCTTTTTGCTTCCAAAACTTCTAATAGAAGGGAGCAGCAAATACATGGAAATTTTCATCTGCTTACTCAAATGACAAGTACTTAACAGCCTAATGAATAGAATTAAGTCTGATGGACAGCAGATTGAATACCAGTGTATCAAAAATAGAATATTCTCTCCTGTGAATCTTTCCGGTTCTTTGGCAACAAGTAACATGCATTCTACTATTGATGAATTGAAAATTATTAAGGCATGTTTTATTGTTTGCAGGTCAAGGAAATCAGATAAGATATTTAAGTAGATCGGACTGCTCCTGAAACAGGATGACTAAAATGCAGTACAAATGGAGCATACTTGGATCATAGACATAAATCAGCTAGTGATAGTATCTTTATATATTAAAAAGCTAAAGTATAGGCTGTTTTGCAATATCTCTACATGTATAGTTAGTCTTTGAGGCAGAGCTTATGGGAGTTATTCATGCTATTAAGATTACTATTAAAAAGGATGGAGAGCTCTTTGGATTATTGCGACTGATTCTTTGCTTACTGTGAAATTTTTTTATAATAGCTCTTTGGTTCTTTGGAAGTTAAGTAATAGATGGCTTAATGTTTTAGAGTCCATCAGGAGTATACATATCAGATTTTCTTATATTTTCAGAAAAGGAAATAGATGTGTTCATAGTTTTGCAGCTTAAGGTTTGCAGCTTAAGGTTTGACAACTTCCTTGTAATGTTTCTAACTTTTGTTGGGATAGGCGTGATCTTCTGCACTTTCGTTTCTCTTAGGGTTTGATTTGACTCACCCACTTCAGTATTTCTTTTCTCTTCAATAATATTTTTAAGAATGTTGCATGTGATTCGTACAAGTCGCAGAGTTAACCTAGATTATAGATACATCTGCAACTTGTATAGTGATGCAATAACATTCCTTCAATTGACTAAAACAAGTATCATTGACCAAAACAAAAACCTACATGAGAAGAAAAATTAGATTTCCCCAATTTCAGACCTTGTGTTTCAATAGGAATTTCACAATTTTAAGAAATAGAGATTATTAAAAAACAAGACAAATAATCAATACCACTATGAGTAAGTTTGCTTTTCGAGATTAGATTAAAAGGACATACAGGAAAAAATAAGACAGTTTAAACTAAAATGAGGAAGAGGATAGGTGTGTCCAATATCCCAGACTTTAATCTGAAATCTGCAAGAGTAAAATAAGGCATAGAGTCCGAGAAGGTCAAAAAGGGAAGAAGATATTGGTTACTAAGCATATGATCTTAGTCACCAAAATCAAGTATCCAAGGTCCAACAAAAGAGGACTGAAACAAAATCTCCAAGATTACCAAACTGAGACACAACTAAAATCAATGATGCAGTTTGGTTGGCTGCTTGGTGCTTTGGAAGTTTACGATACTCAACTGCAACTGCAGAAATCGTGATATCAGAATTCAGAATTGTGAAATGATGAGCCCTACCTTAGCCTTGAAATCATAACTAGACAGCAGTGGCCAAGAGCTGTAATTTGCTGTCCCTATAAGCTTTTCACAAGGGATCATTGGTATGCTGGTGAAAGTCATGAGAGATTAAGTGAAAGCCAAATCAGAGGAAACCATAAAGTCAAACTAAGCCCAAAAAGTGGTTCATTGGAGAAGGAGAAGCACAGCTGCGAGGTCATCGAAGTGTGGGTCACAGGAAAACATCATCATGCGCTGATTTGAGGGTAGTGTGTAAGACAGACGCATTGAAAATAGGTGACAAATTCAACAGATTTAGGTAGTAATTCCTGCATGGTGGTGGTCGTTGAGTACACCAACTACAATGGTTTCTGCTCATCAGAGAAATGAGAGCTTGAAAGAGGTGAATGAAGGATTGCAGGGTTTTGTGAACAGTGCTTATAAATAGTACTGTGTGAACAGTTCACTGCAGAAAATAAAATAGGGAAAAGGGAAACCTAGCTCTATGACACCGTAAAGAGTTTCAACACAAAGGAAAAAAAACAGAAAGAATCAACAAGCAAAAGTAATGTGGTTCAATTGAAGTGTTAACAAACTTTAATTTACGTCTAGGACAGAATTCACTGTCCCATAAATTACAACTCGAAGTTCCTCTCTTACAATGAACTCTTGCTCAACTCACTTTACACAATGAAAAGTGTTGAACAACAACTTTAAGTTAGTTTTAAATTTCGTTACAGGTTCCTATGTATAGACACAACTACCATAACTAACTTCAGTGAAAGGCGTCTAAACATGTTGAAAAGACAAGTGAACAGTGCTTCATGCTTCTGATCCTACAAAGAACAATAGAAGAGGCAGCACAGTAACATATAAGAAGCACTTGTTTTATCCATCGCCATTCATCCCATCTAGAGACTTCTGGCACAATTTTTAACTCCTTTGACTACACACTCCAAAATATTTGGTGTCCTAGTTGAGAGTTTCAATTTATAAGAATGAATGATAATCATAAAAACAATTTCATGAAAAGTCTCATGTGTGCAGATTAAGGATGAATATCTTGTAATGGAAGATTTGAGGAACAAGTACATACACAACAACTCTAATATATTAACTTTCTTCCAAGATAATTCAGACAAACAATAGTCACTAGCTTTATTTAATTGTAAATTAGGCTGTAAATTGGGGTTACTTATGCAAGTTACACTCCCTGTCTACAGAAATTGGTATTTACAAAATTTAGCTCGGCAAAAGACTTAACAGAATCGGAATGTGTTCAAATACCTAGCCTTCTTTATCTGGTCAGATACAGCTCTGTAAGCATATTTCCACCAAGACCTGGAATCAGCTTTTACTGGCACTAGTGGACGATAATGTGCATACTTCAGACGTTGATTAAATGCAGCAAAGTTGTCTGCTAATTTCATGATATCCCCATAGCCATCCTACAAAGAAAAAAAATGCAAAGATTATCTCCAAAAATAAACACAATCTCCAAAGACAAGAAAAAACAAGTCAAATGAACCTTAGATATGCTGATTGTAACATCGTCCAAGTTCACCACAGCCTTCTGTAAAGGTTTTTTGCTATCAGCGACTTCAGTTGGCAGTAGCTTGGAGTACTTTGCTTTTCCAGTCACTGGTTGCAGAATGTATGAATGCTTTCTTAACAAATTATCAGCTGGCTTCCCATCTATAGTCCCATACTTAAATATCTGAATTTTTTTATGAGAAAATCATTTCCAAGAAACTAAAAGAAAAGAAGAGTTAAGATAATAAAATTACAATGAAAACATTATAAAGTTACATTGTTCAAGATTTCAAGTGTGATGATTTTCAAGTTAATAAACATTATTGTGCTTCCTTTCTACCTGGTGTCTTACTCCTTTTTATCTTATTCATTCTTATGTATGTGGAACTTGTTACTGAATTGTTTATGGGGTTAGATGGTATGTAACTTTCATGGATGAGAGTATACCCGTGTAACATGAACATACCTTATTAAGCAAAAATTCTTAGTTTGTCAAATATTTGATATCTTTTTCATTTTCTTAAATCAGCTTGTTAGTTCCATAAAACGAATCTGGTTAGACAATGTTAGACACCTTCTTAAGCAAAAATTCTTAGTTTGTCAAATATTTGACATCTTTTTCATTTTTTGAAATCAGTTTGTTAGTTTCATTAAATGAATCTGGTTAGACAATGGTACCGACTATGTTAACCTAGAATATTTCAAGTTTGTTACAGATGTAAGTATCATTCATGATCTCACCTAATACACCCCCAACAAAATGGGTCAGATAATTTAAACATTGAGCACAATAGAAAGGAGCAAACAGGGGAAGCCAAAGTCCAAAAAAGAACGAATGGAAGGTGCTGCATTGAAGTGATTAATTCTGTGACAAGTGCTACAATCGTGCCACTGCAAGCTGGGTAGAAGGAATGTCAATGAGGTGGTGGAGATAACCAATATTTTGGTGTATTTTGATGGTTTTGT
>Ga0123341_1003533_pt1 | contig 13432 bp, 12 predicted proteins | sample Turbeapinknodule_FD_89959 | JGI IMG/M metagenome (GOLD analysis project Ga0123341, IMG submission 89959) | Root nodule microbial communities of legume samples collected from Mexico - Turtle bean Mexico pink nodule | ecosystem: Host-associated > Plants > Roots > Nodule | place: Mexico: Nepantla... | reverse complement strand
GGCTTGATCTTCTCTTTGATTTCTTTTAATTTGTGAGAAGACTAGAAGGAAGAACTTCAAATGTGTAGGTGAAAATCCTCTTCCTTCATTAATAAAATCCTCTCCTAGTGGATATCCATCAGTTCCCTAACTGGAGTGCAACCTCTGACGGGATGACCACCTGGATGTCTCCTCATGCACCTGATCTTTGGGGTCACCCGTCTTGGGAGCGCCCTAGCTATTCGCGTGCCATGCATGCAACTCACCCCTAGAACGTGACCCTCACAGGTCGTATCTTTTCCAGTGGCTCTTTACTTGTGTTATGCCTGAACGCGTCATCCACACCACACGCATGGACCCTCGTGACCTAGGTTTCTCCCTAACTGATAACTGGTGTGTGGTCTGGGGTCCACCTTTTTTGGCCCAGTTCTACTGTTTGAGTCACCGATGTCTGATCTCTCATCGTCCTCACTATACTACCGAGGATACATCAGTACTTCCTGGTGATCGACACTTGACCACTCCTTGGCACCTTGGTTCACGTGCCTTCCGAGAACTGGCCCACGCCGCTCGTGGGACCCAGCTTACGTTGCCCCGTCATTACTAATGGTCAACGACGCCCAGGGACTGGTCGGTACACAAGCCTCCAAGTCTCGAGCTAAAACTTATTCAGCAAAGAGACCAAGTCCTCGCCCCTGGCGACCTATGTGGCTTTGTGTGATAGGACGTGAACAGTGCGCCGAAGTGATGCCTCTCTGTGCGTGTTTTGATCTGTGCACACGTGTTTTGATCAACGGCCAAGGCTTAACGTCGTTTGCGCTTCTTAGTTTACGCTAAGTACTCGAAAACGCGTACTCATAATCACTGTTCCATTATTCTCAAAAACACCTTTGATTGCTTCGGCTTCTTCCTCGAGCGCTTTCGCGTTTCCCTCTACAAAGTCTAGAAGTTTCATCCTATTTTGATCAAAGGTACGAACTTTACCCATTGATCGCCCATATTTATCGACTTCGATGCTTGATAACTGCCTGGGACTATTTAGATTACTTGCATTTTAAGTTTTTTCTCCGTACCTCTGTTTACCTGGGTTTTCTTCGAGTGCGGGGTTTTTCTGAGTTTTCGCTGAGTTACGCCACAGTCCCTTTCTAAACCATCATTTCCCTCTTTTTCTTGTTTTTCTAGCTTTCTTAAACATGGCTCGAATGAAAACGACATCCAACCCTCCACCTCAAGTAAATTACAAAGTCTTGTACCCCTGGGCCTCTGCGGAGCTTCTCGCTGAGACCTCTACCCTCTCCTATAGCGAGGATGTGAGGAAACACAGGGATGGAAAGCCTGACTGTGTAGGGTGTTTTTTCGAGTGTGAGAGCGACGCTTACGTTTCCGTTCGACCCTGCGCTAAGGGCGAACCCGTGTGCTCCGACGAACGGACCAATGATGGAGAGCCCTAGTTTTTCATGTACCAAACTGTCTTCAAATGGATTAAGCTGCGTCTCCCTCTTATTGGCTTCGAGAGGGCATTGTTGACAGAAATCAACGTGGCCCCCGCCCAGCTGCATCCTAACAGTTGGGCCTTCGTGAGGGCCTTCTCAATTCTGTGCAACCACTTTGGGCATTCTCCCTCAGTGGATGTCTTCGTCCATTTTTTCGAGGCTAAGAGTCCGGGGAAGAATCTCTGGGTGAGTTTCAATGGCGTAGCAAGGAGAGTTCTCCTCACGCTGTTCCAACAATCGTATAAGGGCTTCAAAGGGAAGTTCTTTAGAGTGTGTTGCATCGACCACGACCGCACCTTCCTAGATGGCTTCCCACTCTACTGGGTGAGGAAATTAGAGTTCAAGAAACCTAGGACTCTTGAGGAACTAACTCCTCATGATCGCGAGTTCTGTTAGGTCCTTGCTAGCTTAGGAGTAGTGTTCAACACTGTTCAAGCATGAGTATGATGCGGAGTCCCTCAAGGGCTACATTGGTATCGTATTTGCCCTGTCTTGCTTGGTTATGCCTGTTACCATACTATTATGCTTGTATATTCTGCCTCCTCATACTCGTATGTTTACCCTCGTGTTCTGGATTGCTTTCTAACCTATTGTATTCTGAATTTTGGGCATATGTATGGTGCTGAATGAGGATAAACAAGCCAAGCTGGCTGACGCCCTTACTCGTCGCCAAGGGGCGTTTGGGGCTGTGGGCACCTCTGCTCCTCACGCCCTTGTCTCTGCAGCTGCTGCGCCCTCCCCCACCCTTTTCACTTCTATCGCCACGGTCCCTCTTGTCGTTGCCCAAGCATCACCCACTCCGCCTCCCCGTGAGGAAGACAAAGGGGTGGTGGAGATCGAATCTGATGAGGACTCCGCTGAGGGGCCTGTCTTCAAGAGGCGTAAGGCTACGATGGCAGTAACCTCCCATTCCTCCACTACTAGCCACCCTGCGTCGCTCCGAGACCAACCGCCAAGCGCTTCCTCTCCCCCTGACCTCCTTGAAGTTGGTGGCGAGAGCACTCTTGCAACCCCATCCGCCCCCGAACTGCCCGCTGTCCTCCAACATTCTCTCAAAGGCTTCCAAAAAGGGGTAACGGAGGACTCAGATGAGGCCTCGACAAGGGAAAGGCTGGGCCTCAATTTTGGCGCTCTCCTTGCTCTATCCAACGCCCTCATAAGCAGGACTAAGGTGAGGGTGGCACTGGTTGAGGCCAAGCTAAGGAGGAAAAGGACTTGGTGGAGGAGAAGAAAAAGGAGGAGATGGCCCTGTTGGCTCGTGCGTTCACCAACCGCGAGATTGCCTTAAAGCAATTTGTACTTGGTTACCAAATGAACAGTTTCTATTATTCGCTTGTAACTTACTTGTTTGGATGCCTCAGACTCTTAACTGCTTTAACTTCCTTTGTCTTGATTTGTTTGAAAACTGTTTTTCTATCTTATTCAACTATTAACTGTTGTGCCTCGCGCCGCGATGCTTCTACCAATGATTTCGACGACGTTCGAGCCTTAGGTAGCGCGGTTCCCCTCCCCACCCTACCGTATACTTCGTTAGGTAGGGGGTTCGCCTGCTAACCTGTGCTGACCCCTCCCTTACTGTATAAAGCCAAAGGAGGGTTTAACTGTGAAATGGGTTGTTCAGCCTTGGCGTTCTCACTCGGGGGAGGGAGGGGTTCTCTGTGAACCTACCTTTCTCACTCTCGAGACTTCTAACCCAAGGGACAACTTATAACTGACCTCGTCTCCGCTCGAAGGTGGAAGAGGAGTTGTCTAGTGCACTGTTTCGTTTGTTTTTGGCGTTCTCACTCGAGGGGGAGGTGTTCTCTACGAACCTACCCTTCCCACACTCGAGACTTCTAACCCAAGCGAACGGTGCACAACTGACCTCATTCTCGCTCAAGGGCGAGGAGGATTTAACTGGTGAACTATTTCGTTCGACCTTGGCGTTCTCACTCGAGGGGGGAGGTGTTCTCTACGAACCTACCTTTCCGCTCGCGAGACCTCTAATGCAAAGGAAAAAAGTTATTAACTGACCTCAACTTTGCTCAAGGGCGAGGAGGATTTAAGTGGTGAACTATTTCATTCTCCCTTGGCGTTCTCACTCGAGGGGGGAGGTGTTCTCTACGAACCTACCTTTCCGCTCTCGAGACCTCTAAGGCAAGGGAAATAAGTTCTTAATTGACCTCAGCTTCGCTCAAGGGCGAGGAGGATTTAACTGGTGAACTATTTCGTTCAACCTTGGCGTTCTCACTCGAGGGGGGAGGTGTTCTCTACGAACCTACCTTTTCGCTCTCGAGACCTCTAACGCAAGGGAAACAAGTTCTTAACTGACCTCAGCATCGCTTAAGGGCGAGGAGGATTTAACTGGTGAACTATTTCATTCGCCCTTGGCGTTCTCACTTGAGGGGGAGGTGTTCTCTACGAACCTACCTTTTCGCTCTTGAGACCTCTAACGCATTGTACAAAATTTGAGAAAATATTTCAATCAAAATTTATTGGGTGACCTCATTAAAAAACCCTTATAAGGGAAAAAGAGCGTCCCCTAAGACAATGTACAATGTTTTTGTTTAACCGAAATAAACTTTGAGGTTGACCGCATCCCATGTGAGAGGAATCACGCCTCCCTCCAGCGTCTCAAGCCCGTATGTTCCATTCCCAAGGGCCTCTGTCACTCTGAAAGGACCAGTCCACTTGGGGGGAGAGCTTGTTCTCTAGCTGATATGGGACCGCCAGGGCCGCCTTCTCCCGTGCATGGTATCTTACCTCAGGCCCTTGCAATACTTTGCTCACGAAGTATATGGGTTTCTGAACCTGATCTTCTTCCTGAACAAGGACTGAACTGATCAATCAAAATACAGGCAAAGCAGTGTGCTTGGCTGCAGTTTGCACAGGACTGGAGGGCTGGCTAGGTACTCCTTCAGCTTGAGGAACGCCTCTTTACACTCTTGGGTCCATACGAACCTGTTGTTCCTTCTTAAGCACTGGAAGTAGGGTGGCCATTGTCTCCTCCAGCTGATAAGAATCTGGACGGGGCAGCCATGCGCCCTGTCAACTGCTGTACCTACCTCACTGAACTTGGGCTTTTCATCGCCACAATTGTCGTGTACTTTTCTGGGTTTACTTCTATTTGACGCTCGGTGAGCAAGAAACCCAAAAAATTCTCTGCTTCCACTCTGAACACGCACTTCTCGGGGTTCAGCTTCAGTCTGTACTTAGCTATTGTCGTAAATAGCTCTTTTAAGTCAGCAAAGTGCTGCTCTTTCGCCTGCTGGTGGACAGGTCGAACCTTGGGGTCCGTGGTCAGGTGGTGACACAAGAAGTCTGGGTCTATGCCAGGAATGTCCGAGGCGGACCATGCGAAGGCATCCAGGTGGCATGCTATGACCTAGGCAATCCGATCCTGCGCCGTTTGGTCGAGAGCGCTGCCAAGCTTGAAGACCTTTCCTGTAATCTCTCTTTCCCTTACATCGCCGACCAGTTCCAGTCGCCTCACCCGGGCGATCTCTACGCTGGTGATCTCTACTTTGGTAGCCCTCTCTTCACTTTGTTCTCGAGTGGTGATAGTGGGTACTGCTCTCCGCACTCGCTCCCCTTGGGCGATTTTTGCATGATCAATCTTGGGTTGAGCGACCTCTTCTAAGTGCGGTGCACGCGTAGTGACCATGAATACCCCTCTCTTCGTTTTGAGGTTGTTCTCATAACACCTCTTGGCTTCCTTCTGATCTGACTTGATGGTAATCACCTTTCCTACCAAGTCAGGTAGCTTCATCTTCATGTGCCTTGTCGACGGTACCGCTCCCAGTTTGTTCAACGTAGGTCTACCTAACAGCATGTTATAAGCGGAGGGGGAATTGACGACGAGGTACCTGATGTTCTTCGTACGGGACGCGGTACCATCCGTGAAGGTGGTCCTCAGCTCTAAGTGCCCACGCACCTCCACCTAGCCTCTTGCAAAACCGTAAAGGCAGCCTGTATATGACCTTAGCATGTCAAGGGACAGCTGCAGCTTGTTGAAAGTCATCCGGAACATCACGTCCGTTGAGTTTCCTTGGTCCACCAGTACACGGTGCACCTTCCTCCCAACAGTTACTACTGAGATCACCACCGGATCATTTTCGTGGGGAACGACATCTTGGAGGTCGGCTTTGGTGAAAACAAGGTCAACATCAAAGGCATCGTCTGCCCTTTGTGCTTTTACCGACATCACCACCCGTGCATACTTCTTTCACTGAGAAGCTGTGCAACCTCCTCCTGAAAAACCTCCCGCAATGATGTGAATTTCACCATGCACGGGGATTTCATGCCCCTGGTCACCCCCTGTCACCGCCACGTCCTCGCCACCCTTCTTTTCCTGCAAGTAATCCCTCAGGAAGTCGTTCTTCACCAACTCGTCTAGCTGGTATCCCAGCGCCAAACAATTGCGTATGGGGTGGCCGAACGCTTGGTGGAACTCACACCAGGCGTTCTTGTTGGGTCCGAGCTTCTTGTCGGTCTTGGGGGGTATCTTCAGCCTCTCCACTATGTTGGGGATAGCGATGAGGTCCTTTAACTCTACCACAAAGTCGTGCCTTAGTGGAACATTCTCCCTTGTTGTTGCCTCATGCACTCTTAGGGGTTGAGGTCAACCTGGTGCACGCGGGCGCGTGGGAACAATGCACGTGCGCTTCTCGTTAACTTCCCCTTCCTCCGCAATATGAGCCACCACGCGACGCCTTATCTCGGCGAAAGTTTTGGGGCGGTTTCTGATGAGCGATTCACTGAAAGGCCCTGACACAATGCCCTTTCTGAACGTGTGCACCATCATCATTTCGTCCTTGGTGTTCAACCTCACCACCTGTGCTCTGAAACGGTGAAGGAACTCTTTCAGGGACTCTCCTTAATATTGTCTTATGTCAAAGAGTTCATAAGAGTTAGGTGGGGGAGCCCGATTCGCGATGTACTGTGCTCTGAACAGCTTAGTGAGTTGTGGGAACGACGTCACGTGGCCATCAGGGAGGCTGATGAACCAATCCATCGCTATTCCCACCAGCGTGCTCATGAACAGTTTGCATATCACCGCGTCAGAGCCCCCAACCAGCATCATCTGTGTATGGAAAACCGTGAGATGGGCCTCTGGGTCCTCCAAACCTGTGAAGGTAACTTTGGGCCCTACAAACGTGGCTGGTATCACGGCATCCATGATCTCTTGCGAGAACGACATTGGGAACTCCCTGGGTGGCGTCGCAGGTTCTTGATCCTCCACCTCACGTTCCCCTGCCTGGTTTTGCAGATCCCTGCGCAACTCCTCATTCGATTGGGGCAGTTCTTCGTTTATTGCCTGTGATGCAACCAAATCAGCCTGGATGCGTTCTTGATGCAACCACTTCTTCTTGGAGGGCCTACATCGTTTCCATAATCTGTTGCAGGGTGAGGCTTTCGCCCCCGTTTGGTGCAACAGATCCTTGCCTCGTATTTCTCATCTTCTTGATCTTTTTGGTTCTTGCTGGCAGGACAGTGTTTTAGATCGTGCCCCACGGTGGGCGCCAAATGTTCTTGCTGGTTGACTCGGTTGCCTTCGTACATCTCACGATACTCCCACGTCTGATTCTCTGTGACTTCGTTTGTGCCTCTCTCTCGATCAAACACCTGAAATCACAAAGACAGAGGGAGCCCTAGAGGCTGTTTGCACTTCGACACTCAAGTCAATCTTTGGGTGAGGAAACACCAAAACTGTTAAGCGTAAAGCTCTGTGTGTAACTGTGTGTGTTAAGCGACGTAAAATGAATAGCGTACCTTACTAAGTTTGTTACTTCCCTTTATATAGCCTAAGGTCGCTACTCGAAATAGGCTTTCCGAGGTGGTGGGACCCGCGCCACTGTTACCCACTCTTAGGGCAACCTAGCGCGTGGGGTTCCCTAACTGGAGTGCAACCTCTGACAGGATGACCACCTGGATGCCTCCTCGTGCACCTGATCTTTGGGGTCACCCGTCTTGGGAGCGCCCTAGCTATTCGCGTGCCATGCATGCAACTCACCCCTGGAACGTGACCCTCACAGGTCGTATCTTTTCCAGTGGCTCTTTACTTGTGTTACGCCTGAACGCGTCATCCACACCACACACATGGAACCTCGTGACCTAGGTTTCTCCCTAACTGATAACTGGTGTGTGGTCTGGGGTCTACCTTTTATGACCCAGTTTTACTATTTGAGTCACCGATGTCCGATCTCTCATCGTCCTCACTATACTACCGAGGACACATCAGTACATCCTGGTGATCGATGCCTGACCACTCCTTGGCACTTTGGTTCACGTGCCTTGCAAGACACTGGCCCACGCCGCTCGTGGGACCCAACTTACGTGACCCCATCATTACTAGTGGTCAACGGCGTCCGGGGACTGGTCGGTACAATTATCAAGTAATCTTTTTCACCTTCTCTTCACGTGTAGAACGTGTAATCTTTTTATTGAAAGTATTAAAGATTGGAATATTTAAGGATTGGATTTGGATTGTTCAGAATTCATTGATTAGGAATACCTTGTCTAGAAAATTAAAATCAGTAGCATATTATATAATAGATGTTAAAAATAGCGAAATTGAATTTTACTTTTGACAATAAATCTGAAGACAAACATTAATTTATTTTGCTTTGTGGTTAGGAATTGGTCAGGCTGGGTGGAATTGGTTTTGTGGCCTATTATTAACATTGCACATCAAAATACTGCAACACAATAGCCAGAACTAACATTTCATTAAATTAGTAAATCACACATTTGCATTATAAGCCAGAGAGAGAGAAAAGAGACAACATTTTTTTCTTATTTTTACGAGAAGGCAGTGCTAGAATGTTGCTTCCCCTGTTTGAAGGCAAACCTTTTCAACAATCAACATCCTTTTATTGGTCTCTTTCCAACTTAGAATTATTCTTTCCTCTAACAAGACTAATCTTGTGTCGAACATGTTAATATATTGTACCGACCCATCTCCGGGCATTGACCAATGTCAAAGTCAAACACACGGTGAGACCCACCAAGGGGGCCCCAAGGAGGAAGGTCAGTGTGTTGACCGCTTTCGGTGTCACCAGGTATGGGCGTCTCCAGGCATGGGTGTCGCCAGGTATGGGCATTGCTAGGTTTGGGCTTCGCCAGGTTTGGGCATCGACAGGTTGAAGCGTCTCCCACCCTAAAGGCACGACCCGTTATTCCGAGAGTATGTTTCGGCTCGGATGGTGACACCCTCCGATACCCACGGGTAGGGAAGACCGTGGAGGGGGCGTCCCAGTGAGAGGTCACGGTACGGACGAGGAGGCCTCGGGCCCCGGTACCTCAGAACAGTAATAAGGGAAAGAGAAAGGTGGCTTCAAGGCCATATCCCCAATACCAGTAGGGAGTAACCTGACAAATGAAGAATCCCTGGGATAGATACGACCCGGGAGAGGGCCACACCCAGGGGTAATCCATGTGCATGGTACGAGAGGAAGGCTGATACACTCCCAGGGCGAGTGACTAGAGGCTGGGGGGCATGAGTTGGCACCCAGGTAGTCACCCCTTGCGCCGGATGCACTTCGAGGAAGGAAGACTTACACGCTGGGATTTCCCTAAGTTGGGTTACAGCGTCGTAAGGCCTTCCACGTGGAGTTGCGATTAAGTTAGAAAGGCCCCGTGGCAGTAAGCACTGAAACCCAAGGTATATAAGCTTCTCTGAAAGCTTAGTGAGGTACGCTTTACACATTTTTACACACACTCTAATCATTTGCATGCTTACTCACTGTACGCACGAGTGATTGGAGAGAGAGAGAGAAGTTAGTTACAATTCAGTTACGCGCCTTCAGAGCATCACAGTTATGGTGCTCCGGTACGGAGGTGTTTGGTGTTTTCTGCTTGCTGACTTGATCGTCGGAGTGCAAACGGCCGTGAGGGCGCCCTTTTTTCTCTCTGTTTCAGGTACTCACGGCGGGGTAGGGGGAATATCTGGAACCAAGACAAAGGTGTCCTTGTTACGCGAGTCGCAACTACGCGCGAAGCATGCTCTGGCCAACCGGCAGGAACATTTGGCGCCCACCGTGGACCGATCTAAAACATCAGTCCCACCGTAAGTGTACAGAGGTTCAGCAGCAGTTTTCGAGAGATTTTTTCAAGAATCTTGCAAGATCCACCGTTTATTGTGAAGCGTGCGTAGTTTTCACCGATTGTTTTCGGTCCAATTCAAGTTTTCGTTTTTCGTTGTTGAAGTTTTGGTTTAGTTCACCGTTCATCGTGGAAGTTTGCTCATTCCAACCAATAGTTCGTGGTTTGTTTGAAGTTTGCTCAGTTCCACCGTCGCTCGTGGTTTGTTCGTGGTTCAGCTAAGTTTTCACCGATTGTTCCTTCAGTTCAGTTCAGTTTCCACCGTTTCTTTCGGTCTTGATCAGTTTCAACCGTTCGTTCTTCAGTTTTCTTGAGTTTCTACCGTTCGTTCTTCATTCCGTTCGTTTTCACCGAAAGATTTGTCAAGAACCACCGTTACAACTCGAAGATTTCCAAGAAACTGCAAGAAATGAGGACAACAAGGCAAAGTTCGACGTGCGCTGAGAGCGATGACATGACCATGCAGCAAGTCATGGATATGATGCAAGGCTTGCAGGAGGCAATGGCGACATCAAAGGTAGAGCAAAAGCGAATGCAGGCGGACCTCGCGGCGTCATAGGCAAGGAATGAAGAATTATGTTGTACGAATGAGGAGTTGCATCGCGGGTTGCACAACCACTCAGAGCTACATGAAGCAGATGATCGTGAATGTTTCACACCACCGAGGGAGTTCTCCACACCATTCTCATAGTCGATCATGGAGGCGGTGATCCCTCACACGTTCGTAGGTCCTAAGGTGACGTTCATGGGAATGGAGGATCCCGAGGCGCATCTCACTGCGTTCCACACGCAGATGATGCTGGTAGGCGGCTCCGACGCCGTAAGGTGCAAGCTCTTCATGAGCACGCTGACTGGAATGACCATGGACTGGTTCATCAGTCTTCCAGGCGGCCACATCACATCCTTCGCACAACTCTCACAGCTGTTTCGCGAACAGTACATAGCAAACAGGGCTCTGCCACCGGTATCGTACGATTTGTTGGACGTACAACAGTATCAAGGCGAAACCTTGAAAGAATACATCAATCACTTCGGGGCGCAGGTGGTAAAGGTTGGCACCACGGAGGAGCTTATGATCGTCTACGCGTTCAGGAAGGGAATGTGCCCTGGACCTTTCTGTGAGTCAATCATCCGAAGCCACCCCCGAACTTTTGCTGAGATTAGGCGTCGCGCTGTGGAGCACATCGCCACTGAGGGTGAAGTGTGCGAGAAACGCACCAGCGTTGCACCCACACGCCCAAGAGCGTCGTCGCGTGCACAGCCTGCTAGGGTGAACGAGGTCGCGACTGGAAGGAAGGGTCAGGACAGGAAGCGCCCATACGAGGCGAGTAGGCCCCAGACTAGGGGGCGAGCAGAGGGAAATAGGCCGGCGAGGGAGGGGAATAGGCCTTTAAAGCACAATTTCGTGGTAGAGTTGAAAGATCTTATCGCCATGCCCAACATTTCAGATAGGCTGAGGCCCCCAGTAAAGACTGACAAGGTGCTGGGACCTCACAAGGACGCGTGGTGCGAGTTCCACCAAGCGTTTGGACATCATATCAACAACTGCTTGGCGATGGGCCATCAGTTGGATGAGTTGGTGAAGAATGGATTTCTGAAGGATTATCTGGCCGGGTCTTCTACGGCTGCGGCCCTGGCGGTACCAGAGGAGGATCAAGCACACGAGATGCCGATCCACGGAGAAGTGCACACCATCTCTGGTGGCTTCTCAGGAGGAGGATGCACTGCCTCTCAGCGTAAGAGGTATGTGCGATCTGTTAATTCAGTACCCGAGGAAGGTTTGGATGACCCGTGGGAGTCAGACCTTGTGTTTACCAAGGCTGACCTACGTGATGTCGTCCCACATGATAATGATCCCGTGGTCATTTCGGCCGTCACCGCCGGGAGGAAGGTGCACCGAGTTCTCGTGGACCAGGGCAGTTCCGCAGATGTAATGTTCTGGTCCACCTTTAACAAGCTGCAGTTGTCCCCTGACTTGCTGAGCCCATACACTGGATGTTTGTATGGGTTCGCAGGGGACCAACTGGAGGTACATGGCTACTTGGAGCTAAGGACGACGTTTACAGATGGAATGACGTCACGTACCGAGAGCATCCGATACCTAGTTGTGAACGCCAATTCAGCCTACAACATTTTGTTGGGAAGGCCTGCGCTGAATAGGCTAAGGGCAGTGACCTCCACACGCCACATGAAGATGAAGTTGTCAGATCTTAGTGGCCGGGTGATCGTGATCAAGTCAGATCAGGAGGAGACCCGGAAATGCTACGAGAATAGCTTAAAAACAAAAAGGGGAGTGATCATGGTGATGGAACGCCCGCCCATTTCAGATACGCCTATGGAGGTAGAGCCTCTGGAGGAGGCGATGCCCGTGGGGGAGACGCCTGTCGAGGCTGTACCCGCGGAGGAAACGCATAGGGAAGCCGCACCCTTAGAAGAAGCACATGGGGAGGCCTCGCCCATGGAAGAGGTGTCCGAAGAGGCCTCGCCCATGGAGGAAGCATCTGAGGAGGCTTCGCCTGCAGAGGAAGCGGCAGACGAGGCGATGCCTCGAAGAGAAGGCCGCAGAACTGAGTCTCGTGCTGAGAGCGCTCGGGATAGGCGACCCGAGTCGGTCGAAAATGTGGTTGAGAGGTAGATTGGTGGTAAGATCTTCAAGTTGGGGCGACTGCTGAGTCAAGAAGAGCAGGACGAGGTGGCGGCGGTAATCTCGCGCCACCTGGATGCATTCGCATGGTCCGCCTCAGACATGCCAGGCATCGACCTAGAATTTTTGTGCCACCATCTCACCATGGACGCCAAGGTTCGCCCTGTACGACAGAGGAGGAGGAAGTTCAACGAAGAGAGGCGCCTCGTCGTGAAGGAAGAAACGAAGAAGCTATTAAGCGTCGGACACATCAGGGAAATCCAGTACCTTGAGTGGCTGGCTAACGTCGTCTCAGTGAAGAAGGCGAATGGGAAGTGGAGAATGTGCGTCGACTTCACAGACTTAAACAAGGCCTGCCTCAAAGATTCGTATCCACTACCCAGCATCGACGCGTTGGTGGACAGTGCCTCGGGCTGCAAGATGCTGAGCTTCTTGGATGCATTCTCGGGGTACAATCAGATCAAGATGCATCCACGCGATGAAAGAAAAACTGCGTTCATGACCGAGACGTGTAGCTACTACTACAAGGTCATGCCGTTTAGGCTGCAGAACGCAGGCGCCACCTACCAGAGATTGATGAATAGGATCCTCGCACCTATGCTGGGTAGGAATGTGCAGGCCTATGTTGATGACATGGTGATGACCTCCCAGGAGAGAGGGCGACACACAACTGACTTGGAGGAACTGTTCGCCACAATAGCTAAGTACCGTCTCAAGCTGAACCCGGAGAAGTGCGTTTTTGGGGTCGAGGCGAGAAAATTCTTAGGATTCATGCTAACTGAGCGGGGGATAGAGGCGAACCCCTACAAGTGTGCAGCAATCATAGCCATGCGAAGCCCAGCCTCGGTAAAGGAAGTGCAGCAGTTGACGGGGCGCATGGCGGCTTTGTCAAGGTTCGTATCTGCTGGTGGAGATAAAGGCCACCCATATTTTCAGTGCCTGAAAAGGAACAGCCGTTTCGTATGGACAGAAGAATGCAAGACAGCTTTCCTCAAGCTGAAGGAATACCTGGCGACGCCTCCCGTGCTGTGCAAGCTGCGGGTAGGCGAGCCCCTCCGTTTGTACTTCGCAGTCACGGAGTGGGCCATCAACTCTGATGTGATTCCAATATCCACATAGAACAAGATTCTTGACACTTTGAGGAATCACCTTGAGCTGGAAAATATGGAGGCACTTTCTTAGAAGTTGGATCATGGTTCTAAAATCAAGAACTCACCAATAACAAGTACCAAAT
>Ga0123341_1003531_pt1 | contig 13432 bp, 6 predicted proteins | sample Turbeapinknodule_FD_89959 | JGI IMG/M metagenome (GOLD analysis project Ga0123341, IMG submission 89959) | Root nodule microbial communities of legume samples collected from Mexico - Turtle bean Mexico pink nodule | ecosystem: Host-associated > Plants > Roots > Nodule | place: Mexico: Nepantla... | reverse complement strand
CATTGAAATGCGTTTCTCCATCACTCCCTCTAACCCCAGCATGCCCCGCATGCTGATAAGACACATCCTCAACCTCCAACTCAACAGGCTCAAGCTCCTTCTTCAACTTCTCCCTTATCCTCTGACCCCTCCCTCCCAATTCCACATCACCCTCAGAACCCAAACCAACATCACCCTCCGTATCACCAAGTTCAGAACTTTCTCCACCCCTTGACGAATTCTCAGCAATGCTATCAGAATTCGACTCAGGTGACTTCGATTCAGTGAACTCACCACCCTTTTCAGCTTCCACGTACAGCATAAGCGCCTTTCTCTGCATCAATTTAAGCATGTTCAAAAACCCGTTGTTCCTCGAGGGGGTTAGGCTCTGCTGCAACCCTAAGAGCGTAATGAAATCGGGCGTGACCCGAATGACTTCACTAACGGGTCGACCCGAGAGGCCCTGAACGAGCAACGCGGCGAGGCCTTTGGTGAGGACGGAGTCGGAGTCGGCTTCGTAGACGACGTGGCGGTTGGGGTCGAGGTAGGCTCGGACCCAGACCTGGGAGACGCAACCTTGGACCTTGTTGTCGTTGGTTTTGAAGTGGGGTTCGAGGGGTTTGAGGTTTTTGCCATAGAAGAGGAGCTGTTCGTATTTGGCCTTGGGTTCGGGGACGGATTGGAAAAGGTGAACTATTTCTTGGAGCTTCGGAGGGAGGTCTTCGATGGGTTGAAGGGATGTGGAGGATGGGGACGGTGATGGTGATGATGATGGAAGTCTCTGGAAGGTGATGGATTTAGAGAAGGGGGGTTTTGTTAGAGGAGGAAGGAGAGTTGGGGTTTTGCGGAAGAGGGAGAGAGGGATTCTGGTAGTGACTAATCGAAAGGAGGGTGAGGAAATCGAATTGGTAGCCATTGTTGAAGATAGTAGCAGCTATTGAGAATGTAATTGAGAAAGACAGAGACAATTCATTCATTCATTCGTGTAGGATTTTCCTGGCCTAAAAATAGATTCATGCTATTAGCACCCCTAAATTATTATTTCAAACTCAACCAAAGTGAAAGTTAGATGATTCTTGCTACTTAGTGCCTTAAGAGATTTTACAAAAATGATTAAAATTCACACAAAAAAATGTATTAAGACTAGTATTTTTATATGGCATTTTATAATTTCTACCCAATTTCCTTTTTTTTTCTTATGTATCATATTAAATATTATAAGTATTTGTGTTTTGTATTAACAAATAAAATCTAAATTTTAAAAGTCATTAATAATAATAGTTAATTTAATATTTTGGTAAAAAAATTGTTTAAGTCCAGCTAAATTAATTATTTTCTTTGGTATATGGGATGTGATTAAGTTAGAAATAATATTTGTCTTATTTTAAGCACAAAAGAAGTACTAGCATTTACCTTCTGATATTTTGTAAAAAGTACCTTCGGCAAAAACATATTTCAGGCATTTAAAAATAACACAACAACAACCATTTTTTGGTATTTAAAATACAGTAACATTGTGCTACATTTTTTTTTTCAATTTTATTTTATTTTAAAATGTATTTTGAGTGCACACTCTCAGTTTCTGTTGATTGTTCTTTTGTAAGTAAAGTAGAAAGCCAGAATTTGGAAATTTAAATAGTATTGGAAGTGCCAATAGCAATTTCCCAAATGATATTCCAAACTAGTGAATTTGTTCCAGGTTGATCACCATTTGGGCTTTTGCTGTGTACAAGTTAAGAGCAATAGTTTAAGTTCAATTTTTGATATTTAATTCAGCTTAAATGGAAAAGGATGTGAGAAACAATGATGAATATGAATACAGCATCACTACATAAATTGCTTATATGGATCTATAGATGAAGACATTAGACATAAGTAGATTATATACAGGGATTTTAAATTCAACTTGTTACAATTGACAACAATGACCCTATAACTGCTATCAACAGTATCGAGCACCACAAGACCAAGTCAATGGCAAAGGACCTTTTTCTCACAGGTTTATGTAACAAGCAAGATAAAAATCTAACTCCATGTTTTGTTGTTTACCATAATATGCACAATTTACACCAAAACTTCTTGAAGAACCTGAGCAACATTACGTTCTCTCGGGATGTGAAGATGTTTCAAAATAGGTTGGTCTTGCAGTCGAGGGGCAGCCAATAGACTGAATTAATTCTGCCACACTCAACACTTTGAACCGAGGAGGTGAATTCGTAGCAATGTTGTCAACCCTGTGTTCAAAAATCTTGCCCTGCTTGTCAAGTTTATACTCAGAGGTTCCATCAAACCTACCACGGCTCTCCCATAGAACTCGTGGGATCCCATGAACAGTCCAGCGAACCATGATGACGTTCTCAACAGGCTGCCATACACTACTTATGTCAACCCACAAAGCTTTGAAAAATACCTTGCCATGGAATCGTAGTGCCCAGAAGATAGATTTGTAATTCTCAATACCAATGAACGTGTTCATTGGATCCTTGAACACAATATCATCCCTAAAAAAAAGGGGACATTTTAGTCTGCATATTTAGCATAACAGAACAAATAATAAGACCCTCAGATATTCACATTACTGAAAAACCACATTAGATTTCATATATACTGGAGGAGATGAAAAAAGGTTTAGGGCTTAACATGTTCAAGGATTGTTAGAAAAAAAAAAGTGTCCAAAATAAAGACACCCTCAAGAAGAACCTTTTGCCTCTACTTCAACCTTCCAAATATAGAATGCTAAAATATGTGTGATGTGACCCTTGTTTGACCTATTAGGTAATGAAAGGAGACCAAGCAAGTTACAACAACTTACTGATTCTGTTTGTGTTCAAATGTCTATGCAAAAATATTTAACACGTATAATAGGCATTCTTCATGGATGAGAACAACCCCCTCATAGTCTACTGATGGATCGTATGAAGTAGCCAACCCTTGTAGAATATAAATTAGAAAAAAGGGGTCACAATGGAAGCTTCTCTCTAGTTTATTGATTCAATTAAAGATTATGTGTCTCTTATTGTTCTACTTGATTACTTTAATCATGCTAAGGACTTAAATTGAGAGTTGTTTAAACAAGTGCAACTACCTTTGGAATAAAATAAAGTGACATAAGGCATCATGAGTAGTTAGTAGTATTAACCAATCACAACTCCAGCATACTTAACCAAAGACCAAGCTAAATGTACCAAAATAAGACACTTTAGCAGCATTCATTTTCATAATCAAAAACAGAAGTACAACTATAATTAAAGGGCATGTATCATTACATTTTTATTGTTAGGGAAATTGTGGTTATCAAAAGTTCAAAACTACCAAAATCATAACAGCTTCATTGGCCCAATATTCTTGACTTTTACACCCACTTCAGTGCCTCCTTGTGGTTTACTCATAAATAAGTTATCATGTGAATTAGACGCAATCAATCCCCCAAGCCTCTACGATATCTAACCTTAAAGATTAAGATAGAGCAGTCTAAGGCATACCGTGAAAGAGCACTAACTTATTGTGATAAATGAGAGCAGTAAATCTAAACCATCCAATCTTACGGTAATGATGAACGTCACATGACCATTTAGAAGTATCATACAACTTAAATTTCATAAAGACAGTATCATTTCACTTGATAAAAGTTAAACCACATAAACTAAAGAGTTTAAGTTTTGTAAAGATTTTCTATTATTGACCAGTTAGAAGTCACCCTAAATATGACTTTTTAAGTGGGAGATTAATTTTCATACTCTCAGTTATCCTATAAACTAATCATAGATCATCCTAAGAATGACTTTTAAAAAAAAATATTATAAAAACCAACAAACTTTATGTCAATACGTGATTAGATGGATAATATAAAATTCTTGAAAGTAAAATACAACTAGTATGTATATGACTCTAATAATTGAACAATAACCCCAACATGTAACTAGGGGAAAATCATGAACCTTCCACAAAAACCATCACTAGTTTTATACACTGTCTTGTCTTCTATGTTCATATATATAATCAACAAGCATCATGGAAAACCAAAAAGCAAAGGCAACAAAACCCAAACCTGTAGATGTCAAAGCTAAGTTCCCTGTAGAAGAGATCAGGGAAATCCTCCCTCAAAGTTCGAATAGCGTATCCCACATTAACATGGTAATTCTGCTTCTCTTCTTCCTTCTCTTTGCTCTGCTTCGACCCTGGCTTCACAGGAGCCGAAAATTGACCGTACGAGTTCACGCTCTCATCCAAAACTGCACAATCTTTCACTTTGCAAGAAACTCTCACTCCGCGAGCCGACCCAATCGTTTTGCCCTTTGTCTGGGGTTTGAAGCTGTGGACTTTGCTCAGCCTAGGGTTAGGGTTTGGGGCAATTTGAAGAGCAACAGATATTTCAGGGGCGTGAACTAGAAGGGCCATGAAAATTTTGGATTTTTTTTTGTCCCAAAGAACTTTGAATTCGGGAAAATCTAACGAGAAAATATCATTTTCAGGGAAAATCCGTGCGTGGAAAATTCTCAGAGAAGAAAGGGGTTTATGAAATGGATAATTTGTGTTATTGAACTATTAAAAGGGAAAAAAATTGGCTGGATTTTCTGGTTTTCTTTTTCTTGCCCATATAACAGAAATTTTGAAGTAAGGGAAATACAAAAAGGATAAAGATGAAGAGAAAAACAAAATGGAGAAAAAGAAATGAAAGTGATGACAATAAAATATCACAATAATTAGTGAGAAAAGATCTATGATCATTTGGTCTTGGGTCCTCATTCACTTTAATCCTGCCATATTCCTTATCTTTTTCTTTTTTTTTCAACTTTCTTTCCTAAGAATTTCTGGATTAAAAAATATATATCTTAAAAAAAGAGAACCTATGAGTTAATTTTGGGTTAAATATATCTTTTAATTTTGTATGTATTATATTTTTGTAATTTTTTAAGCGGCTCTAATTAAATTCTTGTGTTTTTTTACATCAATAACTTGCAGTTTTTCATTAATTATAATTTGAGCAATTTTGGTGAAGGTGAATAGCCATGGCTTTCAAGGAATTTTGACAGAAAACCATGACCTTAAATTCCCAACTAATGATGTTGTGGAGTGTCATGATATTGAGGAATGTATGAAGAAATTATTTTATAATAAATTAAAAAATCCCAACAGTTTAATATGCAAGCATAACTTATATCAATTTAACTCTGAACTTTTCTTTGGGTTGGTACCTATCTTTTTGAGAGATGTTTATAAGCTATCTTACGTTTGTCAGGTAAGTGTACTTGTCAACAAGTAATAAAGAAACACACAAGAGATTCCAAAAAAGGTTAAATATAAAATAAAGTAAAAGAAGATAAAAGAAAAGATTAAAAAAAACGAGTAAATTCCAGAACAATAATATCTCAGTTTATAGGTTTTCTATTCTATTTAAAAAACATAGATATCTCAGTTTGGATTTCAGCAACAAGCACTGATGTAAGATATGCAGTTCTTATGAAGTTACAATAATCATTAAGATGGAAAATAAGAAAATAAAAATAGTATGACAGAAAAAATAGAGAAATAAATTATAAAAATGTGATATTATTATTAAGATACTCACTGTTTTATCAGATGGCCGAGAAGCCTACTAGTCGACAAAGTTAACAGCCAAACACGTAATTAGACGAAGACAAATCAGGTTAAGCGCAAAACATGATTAAAGTGCAATTGGGCCTCCAACTGGACTCAAGTGCAGGCCCACAATAGTCAGGACTCATCCATAGTAGTATAAATAGAGGGAGAGACTCAATACTCGAGGTAACTATTCACTCCCTATTCCTCTGATACTTAACTCTCAAACTGACTTGACCGTCGGAGTGTATTTGCAGGCACACCCTATCATGTTCGGATCAGAATCCAACCAAGATACCAGAAAAGACAAAAAAATCACAACAATAAAAAAGTGTTTTGCAAGGTCCCTATCATGTTCGGATCAGAATCCAACCAAGATACTAGAAAAGACAAAAAAATCACAACAATAAAAAAGTGTTTTGCAAGGTCCTAACTTTGTAGGAACACTCACCATTCTTCGGTTGGGACTGTTTTATTTTATTTTTTTAGTATTCAACAAACATTCTTACAGAAAGAGGTTTGAAACATGGTTTTGTTTCAGTACTATATTGGATTCTCTTGCATTTGGTTGCTTGGTGAGGATGAGTTAGGTGACTATGCATTCGTACCAAATGACAAAGAAAGATGACCTAAATTTGGTAGGTAATAAATCCTGCTCTGATTTCTTCTATCTTCTATAAAAGAAAAACATTTTATCTTATCAAATAGTTACAAATTACGAGAATATTAATTCAGTAACCATGGAATCACATAACTTAGATGTGCAGCAATAAACTTGAATAACGTTTTTGGTTTTGATGTATGGAATAGTAGAGAATTGTCGCATTCGGGAGAGAAGTTTTCACAGGAACTATGATGGCTTCTCTTTGCCTTTTAGGAGATAAAAGTGAGAAAGCTTTTCAAATTATTCTCTTTTCCTTTTACATTATTATTCCTCAACACACTTTCTATCTTATCTTTTCCTACCAACACACCTCTTTCTTCTCTGTGGATATTTTACAAAATATTATGTTTATTGTTGTGTAAAGCTCTATTGTTCAATCAGGGAAAAGGTAGGAAAAATTTTAATAGTAAAAGATTTTCTAATCATGAACACATTATTGCTTATTAGCCATAATTTAATAAAATAATAACAAATCACAATTTTCTTTCTAATGAGTTATTCTTGTAATTTTATAGGGTATAATAAATGTCGATAAAGAAAATGTGTACCTATTAAATTAAAACATCAATTTCGTTTTCAGACCAAAATGTAGCCAAAACCTTGATTATCTGTTAGGTGCTTTTATTAGGTGGTGGATGCAACTAGCCAGTTGCAACAACCATCTACACCAGGACAGAGATAAGCTACATAATAAAATTGATTGAAGTAACGAATTAAAATACAAATATACTTAATAATTACTAATCTAATTCTTATATTAATTTTAAGTTTAATTTAATTTTATAAATTTAATTTATAAAGTGAAATTTATATTCACATGTAAATATTTTTATTTTATAAAAATTTTGACATATTTTCAAGACATATCAATTCTATGTATGCGAGTATAGTTGTATGATACTGAATGATCTGATAAATCTAACAATTATAACTACAATATATTTTGAATGATTCTGTTACGGTATTAAAAAAGTGAACTTCAAATTTAATTTAATAAAATAAATTAATTTAGAAAATCTTATTTTTAGTTAATGTCTAATTTTTAATCTTTAAATATTTAAGTTTTAAATATATTTTAAATTAAAATTAACAAAAAGTTTAAGAAAAGAAAAAACAGTTCATTAGACGGTCAATTTCTTTAAGACCATGAGCGTAGCGGGTCTTTAGGTCAACCGAAGATGAGAGGGTAATGGTGTCTTTTCACGTTGGAAGATGAATGGAGTGAAGTGGAAGTTGGCGTCAACTAACAACCCTGCCACGTGGCACTGCATTAAATATCCCTTTCACTTGACTCCAAAAAGCTCCCACTCACACATCACACGCCACCACACCTCACAACAACTCCTTTTCCATTCTCTCTCTCTCTCTCTTTGGTTCCTATTTCGTATTCATTATGCACTAATCTGAAAACCGTTCATCAATGGCGTTTCCACTGCATTCCTAGTTTCTCTCTTTCCTTTCCGCGACTTCATTCGTCGCGTTTCTTCTCAGTGTGCGTTTGTTCCGTTCAGTTACAGCAATGGAGTTTGAGCGCCCAGCCGCCGCACCGCTCAACTCCGCCATGACCTACGACGAGGCCTCCATGGAGCGCAGCAAGAGCTTCGTCAACGCCTTGCAGGTTTCCTCTCTCATATCTGTTCTTTTTCTTCGCCGTGCTTGTTCTAATTTCAGATCTATGTTTGTTTAGTTGACTTTGTTTTGGGCTTCTGGTTTTCTTCTCGATTAGGTTTGTTTTTTCGATTCTGGTTTAGCTAACGCGGGAAAAACTGGTCGCCGTGTGTGTCGATTGCTAATTGAGTCGTCATCAAAATTTGTTGGAAATTAGCATGTATTGAGTCAGTGATGCTTGACAGTGACATAAGAATAAGGATTCTGTTGTGTCGTGTGAAAATTAGGGAATGGAACTATTACGAAAAATTTAAGATGCTGTTGCAGAGAGAAGCTTTTGTATTGGCTTGAAATTTGTTTTAGCCTTTTAGTTAAAAGTAAAGACAGTGGGGGCAACGGTGAAGTTAGATGATTATTTTTAATTAGGATGGCCAGATAGATAAAACACTAAAGAAGTAATTATTAATACATTAAAAACGGAGTAACGCTACATTGCATCTGATTTTTTAAATTGTCAGATATTTAGATTTAGATAATTTTTGTTCTTATTTATTGTCATTCAATTTACTATTTTACCATGATTTCTAATTAGGATGGCCAGATAGATAAAACACTATTAAAGAAGTAATTATTATTACATTAAAAACAGAGTAACGCTATACTGCATCTGATTTTTTAAATTGTCATAATTTTAGATAATTTTGTTCTTTTATCGATTATACCCTTCTGTTTTTTAATTTTTAATTAATTTACAAATGGATTTATTGTAAGATGGATAGAGTAAGGAGTAAAATAGGAAACTCCACAACTATTTTATTAAAATAATAAATTTTAATGTATTTCTCGGTTTTTAGAAAACAATCTTAAATCAGTTAAAAATGATTAGAGGGAGTATCCTCCTACTAAGCCTCTCCTTCCCTTATAATAAAGTATTAAATTAAAAATGTAAGAGATTTAGTTTCTTCCCATTACAGTTTTACAGGAGAAGCTATGATATTCTTACGCGTTTTACTTTAAATGTTGAATAAAAGAGATGGCTTGAACTAAAAGCCAATGGGATCAAGTCTAGATGTGGCTAGTTGTAGATCCTAATGGTACCAATTTATGCGGTTAATTAAGTTAAGGGTCTAGATAATACTTAACACTCTTTTCGAGATTAACATAGCCGTCGATGTTCGTGTGCAATGTTTCATTAGTTTGTCTTTAGTTGTTGTGATTATTATTTATAACATGCATAAATAGTGATTTAATCTTCATATTTTGATCATTTCAGGAACTTAAGAACCTCAGACCTCAACTGTATTCTGCTGCAGAATACTGTGAAAAATCTTATCTCCATAGTGAACAGAAACAAATGTAAGGATTCTTTTTGTAAATGAGTTTCTTTTTCAATTGTTCGTGAAGGCATTCTTACCACCTTTCACTTTAGCCGCTTTGCTATGTGTAATGGTGGACTTTTCTTCTAATTGATTCGTTCCAGAAATACAAATGTTATGAATTCTCTTTTTTTTTTTCTTTGTATTCTGGTTGGATGTTTTAATTTGTGTCTAGCACGTATGTATCCATCAAATTTTACAACTTACATGTATTTTTTTGTATGTAGATAATTGAAATGAAACTTGGATAAAGAGAATGAATGGGTTTGGACTTGTATCTTTTCATTTCAATATGATGACTTTGTAGTTACAAACTTTGGATGATCTGGAAAGTGGAACATAAAGAACATTCACTAATTTTTTTAATCATTTTATTGGGTCTCTAAACCCAACCATTATTAAAGTATTCCCATTGTGTGTGTGTGGATGTGCATTTGCATGTATGCAGAAACATGCATTATATGGATTCTAAAACACATGGTCATGTTTCAACTATGACATTGGCAAGAATGAATGTTATAGTCATGTCATCCAAGAAAAGGATTCTAGATTTTATGTCCTTAAAATAATTTCCTTAGTTGTAATTTAACTGTTTCTAGGAGTTTCAATGGGGAGGGTTCTTTTAATGCTCACTGTCATCATTTTCTCTCTGATACAAATGAATGTCACTGTCATCATTTCCTTTCCAATGCTCATATTATTATGTTTATTAATATTTATGGATTAGGGTTCTTGACAACCTGAAAGATTATGCTGTAAGAGCCCTTGTGAATGCTGTTGATCATCTAGGAACGGTTGCATACAAGCTAACTGACCTTCTTGAGCAGCAAACATTAGATGTCTCAACCATGGATTTGAAGGTCGCTACCATAAATCAGGTAATTACAATTTTTTTAGATACTGTGCTTTAGGAAAAAGTTAACGAGTGCCCTTAAAATTTGTTAAGGAAACAAAGTATTTCAGTATTTAGTTAGGAAAAAAAAAAACATATATTTCAAAGAAAACACATAAGTTGTTTAATTGTTTCCTTTATGAGTACTTGAAAGCATTTAAAAGAGTAAATTGAGTCAAATGGAATTGAAATAACATATTTTCTTACTAGCAGAAACTTCTTACATGTCAAATCTACGCTGATAAAGAAGGTCTACGGCAGCAGCAATTGTTGGCTTTCATTCCCAGACATCATAAGCACTACATTTTGCCAAGTAGGCCTCACTACTTTTATGATCATCTGGAAGTGTAATTATTGGAACTAAAGATCAGTAGCTTTAGTTTTTACTAATGATTCTACATGTTCGTTTAACCATGCAAGCTAGATTCTATCAATAAAAAGGTGCATTTCAGTCCACACATACAGATTGATGCAAGACAGAATCTATTTCAAACCAGAACCCGTTTACAAACTTCAGGTGTGTTGTGGTGAAAGTTTTGTCCCTTCTAGAATTTTTGGTCGTTATTTTTTACATACAGGTTTTGTATTTTTTTTTTCTGGAAGTGAAGTTTATGTCATTAATCCTAACATATATATTTCTATATCTAGGTACCCCTGCAGCCAAAACTCTTTCATGGCATTTAGCATCAGAGACAAAGTCTACCTTAAAAGGGTCTTCTCATGCCTCCCCAAAGTAAGTTTTGGAATGTAATAGTATTATTAGACTACCACCAAACTGCTGTTTTTTTTGTGTTTTCTACACTCCGTATAGATGGCATTATCATATCATATCTCATCTACTTTTGCAGCATTGAGAACCCAAAGTTTTCTGCCAAGGCTTCTGGAGTTTTCCATCTTTTAGGTTTGTGATATAATTGTATCCCTTTTATTATGTAATAATTCAGTTCAATTAAACATGAGTGGTTTCTTAATGTAGAAGTCATTGATACTTATACTTCACTGTTATGTGCCTGTAGATAATGAAGAGAACACCTGGATGAAATCCTCACCAGCACAAATTCACTTTACAAATGGAGTTCCTCCATCTAGTACACCTTTGCATACTTTAGGTGGTACACGCAAGGTAATTTCATTTCATATTCATCAAAATTGCAAGTGCCCGGTGAAGCCATACTGGATTGTGGACTTGTTCTTTATTTACCTGTGCTTTGCCAAATAGTTGCAAGTGTTCTAAAACCTGTTTCTTAATTAAGTTTTACGATGAGTGTTTGTTAAGTTTTCTAGATTAGCATTTATTAATATTCCCACTTGGCGGATCTGTGAATTTTGTATAAAAATGTTACTCGTGAGTTATGTGCAGGATTCGTTGGAGGGTTCCAAACAGTTGACAGCATTCAGGTCATTTGACAACCCAAAGCGGCGCGAGGCTGTCCAAGTCCCTACTCGAAGCAAAAGTGTGCTATCAGCTTTCTTTGCTAAGCAGAAAACACCAAAGTTGAAGGCCAGTTCTTTCTTATGAATACACTCTCAATTAATTAGTCTCTGATTCAAACTTTGAATAATGATCCTGTCAGTAGCCGCTTCCCTTGCAATGATAACGCCCGGGATCTTGCTCTTCTACTCGCTCGCCTGTATCTTACTCTTGTCAATGGTCATCTATAGTGTTCAGGCATCTCTAAAATGTATATTTGTCGCCTGCTATGCAAAAAAACAAAAAAAAAGCTTCATTATTTTTGTTCTTCAAGTTTTGATGTATCACCAAAATTTCCAAGATAGGGTCTGCAAACTATACTAATCAGACTATCAGTAAGGGTGTGCAAATTTTTTTAATCCAACCGTTCTAAAATCACACTGAATCTATTTTTTTTTAATCTTTCATTGATATATATTGTGTGAATGATTAATATTTATCAGGTAACCTACTAACCACTTTTGCTAAAGTTTTTCCTATTGAGCATATTTTTTTTTTCATTCATAAGATTTAAACTTGAAATGTTCTTTAAGGGGATTGTGTTTAGAATAACTCAAATTATTGACGTCTTGGCTAACGAATTTAATAATGCAAATATTATGAGAAAATTAATTGACCTGAGTCATTTTATAAAATTGGTTCAACCAAAGTTTTTTAGAAAATTAATTGACGTAAATCATTTAATAAAATTTATTCAACTGAATTTTTCACTAAGAGGTGCAAATTTGGTTCTTTGAAAAAAATTAGCTTTTTAAGTCTTACATAAATACTAATTAAATTGAATCAAATCTAAAGACAGTTCCATTTGATTAAATGTGTTTTGTAATATGATTAGTTCAACTTTTTAAAAATTCAAATCTTGCAAAAAATATATATATATTTCTTTTATCTTGCTATACTTTCCTCAGTTGATTGAATAGAGACTAATTTCCTTAAAAATTGTTACAGGTCTGATAAATTCTCATACATGACGACATCAATTAAAAGTGAAAAGGTATTAAAAAGTATATATAGAAATTTAACTATATAATGCATTAAAAAATAAGAAAATTGAAAGGTGTTTAATTTTTCGTCCAAAAGGTTAAAATAAAGAGAAATAAAGAACTAAAATTGTGACTTGCCAGAAAATAAGAGAACAAAACTAAAAAAATGCGTTTGCCGGGAGTCGAACCCGGGTCTATTGCTTGGAAGGCAATTATCCTAACCGTTGGACTACAAACGCTATTAATGACGAAGTGGTGAATTTAAAAGTTTTACTTGTTATAGAAGATAGTAAATTGGGGTGATTTTGGTGAAATGATGCGCTGATTAGTGTGGAAGTATTGTGGAGTGAAGTAAAAGTTCAAAAACTGATATACTAATACTATCTGTGGACAAGTTCATCTGCAACTCTGCTCTTTCAATTGCAAATTCATCTCTGTATATTTTAGGTGTGACTAACTGCAAAATTACAATTTTAGTTCTTTTTCAATCTTTATCCATAATTTTTTTTTAGTCCTTCCATTTACAAAATTAGCAATTTTATCTTATAGTCAATTTTCCATGTTTTTTATTTTTACATTTAATTAATTAAAAAATATTATGGTACCTTAAATGAGTATATTAGATATAAAACTCAATTGGAACAAAATAAACTAAATAAAACATGTGCAAAAATTAAAAATTATATCACAATACATATTTTCTCAAATATGAGGATTAAATCCTGAAAAATATAAAATAATCAAGATTTCAAGAAGGAATTAAATGAAAATGATAGTGAAAATTCAGTCATAATTAAATATAAATATGATTGTTGCTTTCAAAAAAGTTAAATTTTAATTTAAGAGGAACAAATAGTTTCTTCCCCTAAACTTAAGTAT
>Ga0123341_1003530_pt1 | contig 13433 bp, 16 predicted proteins | sample Turbeapinknodule_FD_89959 | JGI IMG/M metagenome (GOLD analysis project Ga0123341, IMG submission 89959) | Root nodule microbial communities of legume samples collected from Mexico - Turtle bean Mexico pink nodule | ecosystem: Host-associated > Plants > Roots > Nodule | place: Mexico: Nepantla... | reverse complement strand
TAATGCCGGCGATGCCGTATTGCGGCTGGAAGGTCTGGCAACGCTCTGCGAAGTCTTCCTGAACGGCCAGAAAATTCTCGTCTCCGAGAGCATGTTCGAAACCCATGATCTTGCCGTTCACCTTCATGGCGGCGACGAACTGGCATTGTGCTTCCGTGCGCTGGAGCCGGGCCTTGGCGAACCCGGCCCGCGCGCCCGCTGGCGGCCGCAAATGATCACGCCGCAGGGATTGCGGCTGGTGCGCACGACCCTGCTCGGCCATATGCCTGGCTGGTGCCCGGAAAGACAGGCCGTCGGACCCTGGCGGCCGGTATCGCTGCTGCCTCCGCATAAGCCCATCGTTCGCGACCTTTCGCTGCGGTCTGATCTGCTTGAGGATGGCGAGGGACTGCTCTATGCCTCGCTTCGATCGAAGGGTATGTCAGCGAGGTCACCCTTCGCTGCGGCGAGATCAAGCAGGCCTTCGAGCGGGATAGCCACGGCCGCTGCACGACGATCCTGAAGATCCCTAGTGTGACGCCATGGTGGCCACGCACGCATGGAAGACCGCACCTCCATGAGGTCACGCTGATCATCGATGATGTCGAGCATCCGCTCGGACGCGCCGGCTTTCGTCGGCTGGCGATCGATCGCGGCCCCGATGGCAGGATTTCGGCCTGATGGTAAACGGCGAACGCATCTTCTGCCGTGGCGCGGTCTGGATCACAGCCGATATCGTGCGCCTACCTGGCGGTCGCGCCGATTACGAACCGTGGCTGCGGCTGGCGGCGGAGGCCAGTATGAACCTGATCCGCATTGGCGGCACTATGGCCTATGAGACGCCGGGGTTCTTCCGCCTCTGCGATGAGTTCGGCCTGCTGGTCTGGCAGGATTTCATGTTCGCCAATTTCGACTATCCGAAAGACGATAAGGCTTTGAACGCCCATGTCGAGGCGGAAGTGGCGCAGTTCCTTTCCGCCACGCCATCACTCGCCGTCGTTTGCGGCGGCAGCGAAATCCACCAGCAGGCGGCGATGCTCGGCCTGCCGGAGCGAATCCGGCCGAGCCCCATCGTCGAGGAGATCATACCGGCGGTTGCCCGATCGCTTCGGCCGGATGTCCCCTATGTCGTCAATTCGCCCTTCGGCGGCGCCATGCCGTTTTCTCCGAATTAAGGGGTGACGCATTAATACGGCGTCGGAGCCTATTGCGCCCTCTCGATGACTCACGCCGCGCTGATGTCCGCTTTGCGGCGGAAAGCTAGGGTTTCGCGCATGTACCACAGGCCCGGACGCTGTCGCGGCATCTGTCGGTTCCTCCAGTCCAAAGCCCGCTATGGAAGGAGCGTGTGCCGCGCGATCGTGGCACCTCCTGGGATTTTGAGGATGTGCGCGATCATTATCTCCGCGAGCTCTATGATTTCGGGTCGGATCGGCTGCGCCGGGAGGATTCCGATCTCTATCTTGCTCTGTCGCAGGCGGTCACCGGCGAAGTCGCGGAAGAGTGTTATGCCGAGTGGCGGCGGCAGGGTTCGGGCTGCAACGGCGCTCTGGTCTGGACGCTGCAGGATTTATTGCCTGGCCCGGCTGGGGCGTATTGATTCGACCCGGGAACCGAAGCCAACGTGGTATGCGCTGCCCCGGGCTTTCGGCCCGTGCAGGTGCTTTTCACCGACGAAGGCAATAACGGTCTCGATGTGCATGTGGTCAACGAGAGCAATGTGACGCTCGACCTCGATCTCGAGGTCCGCTGCCTGCGCGATGGCCGGCAAAAAGTGGTGAGCGGTAAGCTTGGCCTCTCGATCGAAGCCCGCGCCAAGTGCAAGATCGCCTGCACCGATCTCCTCGGCGCCTTCTTCGACACCACCTATGCCTTCCGCTTCGGCCCGCCGTCGCATGACGTCACGGTAGCGCGTCTCATAGCGCCCGACACCGAGGCGCTGATCGCGGAAGCTTTTTATTTCCCCTTGGGCAGGACGAGTGCCTTTCATGAGGCCGAAATCACCGCTTCCGTCGCGCATCAGGACGATCACTGGTTCCTTGATCTGCGCAGCGACCGGCTGGCACAATCGCTACAGATCGATCTTGAGGCCTATCGGGCGGAGGATGATTGGTTCCACCTACCGCCGGGTCCCATGCGGCGGTTGAGGCTTCATCCGAGAACTGGAACGTCGGCGGAAACTGTTCCCACCTGTCAGATCAAAACCCGGGGTAGCCGGCGAATAGTCGAAGTCTGATCAAGGTAAGTCACCGGAGAGAACATGCTGAAAAAAGTTCGAACGATACCCGCTCATCTTTGGACCTACGCCATCGAGAAGCTCGACCGCCTCGGCAAGCATCTAGGGGGAAAGGTGGAAGCAAGCTTCCTAAGCTCGAATACATCATCCCCGTTGCGATCGCGTCGAAAGCCGATAAGATTGTCTCCATCGGAGGCGTGCAGTCCAACCACACGCGGATGGTCGCGGCGGTCGCCGCCAAGATCGGCATGAATGCGTGCTTGTAGAAGAGAGCTGGGTACCACATGAAGATGCCGTTTACGACCGAGTCGGAAATATTTTCTTGAGCCGTATGCAATACCAGCCGGGGCATCCGTTCACACATTGGGTGGTCTCGGTTACGTCGGCTTCGCCGAGGAAGTTCGTGCACAGGAGAAGCAGCTTAGATTTGGCTTCGACTATATTGTGGTTTGCACGGTGACCGGTTCGACGCAAGCCGGCATGGTGGTCGGGTTCGCGAGAGATGGGCGACAGCGCAACGTGATCGGGATCGGGATCGATGCCTCCGCTACCCCCGCCCAAGCCAAGGCGCAAGTGCTAAAAATTGCCCGGCATACTGCAACGCTCGTTGAGCTCGGCGAGGAAATCGACGACGACGACGTGCTTCTGCTCAAGGGATATGCGTATCCCAGTTATGGCATTCCGTCAGAGGAAACGAAGGAGGCCATCCGCCTGTGCGCGCAGCTGGAGGGCATGATCATCGATCCGGTCTACGAGGGCAAATCAATGCAAGGGATGGTCGATCTCGTGCAGAAGGGCTTTTTCCAGAGGGATCGAAGGTCCTCTATGCGCATCTGGGTGGCGCTCCGGCGATCAACGGTTACAGCTATATCTTTCGCAACGGCTGACGTCAGGCGATGTTGCGGCGCACGCACCCGCCAAGTGATCGCACTGCTCCACGAAGGTGCTCTTGTGAGTCTCGGAAATTTAGAACCAACGGCGGCAGTGACAGGGCGCCTGCAACAAATAGCGTATGCTGAAGGTTTTCTGTGTGATGCACAGCGGGTGCATTTTACTCGCCTACCGAACATAGTAGTTTTTAATGATTCCACCATCACATAGAGTGTGGGCGGCAATCGTCCATCATACCCCAGTCGAGGGCCCGATACAGCCTCTATAGGAGCAGCGAACATAGCCACGCGGGCAGCGAGTGCCCGGAAGTGCCCTCTGGAGGTCGAGTATCATGAGAGCCTTAGATATTTCTATCATCGGAGCCACGGGGGCCGTCGGAGCTGAGCTAATCAAGTTGCTGGAATCGAGCCAGCTTCCGGTCTCTCGTTTGCGGTTGCTAGCGTCCCGCACCTCGGTTGGTCGCCGCTTGAGGTTTCGAGATGAAATCTGCATCGTGGAGCCACTCGACGAGATCGACGACACCCAAGCCGATATCGCATTCTTTTCGGCAGGGCGCGCGGTAAGCGCCAAATATGGTCCTCTGTTCGCAGCCCAGGGCGCCCTAGTGATCGACAACTCGAACGCCTTTCGAATGAACCCAGACGTACCGCTCCTCGTACCACAAATTAATCCTAATGCGCTCGCGGCTCGCCCGCGTTCGGGGATAGTGGAAAACCCAAACTGTTCCGCGATTCAGCTGGTCCGAGCTCTTAGACCATTGGTAACAGCCTTTCATGTTCATCAGATCATTTTGACCACTTATCAGGCGGCCTCGGGGGGCGGCCTGAAAGGGATCGACGAGTTATTGGAAGGATCCAGAGCCGCACTGGCTGGACGCGCGCCGCCACGCGCAAAGCATTTCCCTTTTCCCCTTGCGTTCAATGTAATACCGCAAGTTGGTGAGATCACCTCGGAGGGGGTGACTTTAGAAGAACGCAAGCGCCTTCAAGAGTCTCGAAAAATCTTAGGTCTGCCTCATCTGCGGTTAACCTCCACCTGGGTTCGGGTTCCCGTAGTAAATGGCCATCCGGAGGCGGTTTATCTCGAGCTAGAAGAGTCCGTTCATGTCGTACAGGTTCGTGAGCTACTGACATTAGAGCCCGATTTTCGGCTCTATGTCGGCGGACCTCATGTAGGATATCCGACGCCGCGCCATCTCACAGATCCTGCGATTTGTTCACGTCGCGCGCGTGAAAGTAAACCCCGAGAATCCGTACTGCCTCTGGATCGCTGCAGATAATCTTAAGGTGCGGCGCTTAGCGCACCTCTCATCTTGAAGCTTGCAATTTCCAACAACGTGATTGGTGGCCAATGAACGCAACGGTTCTGAAATTCGGAGGCTCTAGTTTTCAGCACCCTGAAGACTTCGGTCGAGTCGCTCGGCATTTAGCCGAGCGACTCGCGGCGGGGGAGGACAAAATCGTTGCCGTGGTCAGTGCAATGTCGGGTACGACCGACAACCTCAAATCAGTCATGCTCGGCGTCAATAAGCAAGTAAAACCATCGAACCTCGATGCGGCACTCGCAACTGGAGAGATGCTCAGTGCCTGCCTGCTGGAGGCCGCCGTGAGCCGGCAAGGGATTCCCGTGATGTCTTTAAACGGCTATTCTCTTGGCATATGTACGAATTCAAGCTTTGGTCGCGCTTCAATAGAAAGCGTAGATCCTGATTCAATTATTGCAGCACTAAAGGAGAATGACATTGTCATTGCCACGGGCGGACAGGCAATCAATCAGTCTGGCAGGTTAACGTTTCTCGGCAGAAATAGCTCTGATCTGACAGCTGTCGTGATTGCCTCCATGTTGGGAGAGCGCTCTTGTGAAATATACTCGGACGTTCCGGGCGTCTATACAGCAGACCCCTATCTTGTGCCGGGAGCGAGACTGATACCCAAGATTGGCTATGGGACAATCGCACGAATGTCGAGATATGGCGCAAAAGTACTGCACCACAGGGCGGTGGAGCATGCGGAAAACTACTCGGTCACCATTGCCTGCAAATCACTTACAAGCGACGGAGTAGTTAGTGGCACAATTGTCACAGGGCATGATAATGCCCCCTCAGTGACACTGGCTCGCGACGCAGCGGTGTTATCGTGCGGTAACCTTGCGGAACGCAACAAGCTCCGGGTGCTTCTTGATCAGGAGGACGTCAGCGCAATCTGTACCGAGGACAACCGCGGGGCCGGATTATGCATCTTAAGCGACGTTGATTTTGCCCTTCGGATTGTCGCGCTGGCCGGCAATCGCGCGGTTTCCGTTGGCTCAAGAACTGCAGTGACTGAGCTAGATTCTTCAACGTTGCGCATCTATTTGGAAGACGACTATACGCGGGCGATTTGCCGGGCGCGCGAGATCCATGAAAGAATTTATCCCGGAACAGACGACGAACCAGTAGCGTCGAGAACGGCTAAGCAGCGCTCCGCTCATAGTTCGCTCCTCATCGGTACGAATGACGCGCCAAAAAATTCGCAATGAGGCCGTTCAGGGGTGCCGAAGCGGATGGGGCCGCCGCTTGAGGCAGTCGGTCCCCTCCGCGCGTGGGCAACGCGTAAAAAGCAGGAAAATGAGCAAACATTGAGTTTACTTTCATCCTTTCCCGGCATTTGAATAGTAGTCACTTCAAAGCAGATTCGATGGTGCGCAACGGCCCCAACATCAGTGGAATCGAGGGCGCGGGGGGAGGGCGCAGGTCGACAAAGCTACCGTAGACAAATCACCTGAAATGCCTAGTCGGAAAGTGCGTATCCGATGGACCATACTGTGCGTATGAGTTCCTGTTCGCCCATGCTATTGAGAGCCGTTCGCAAGCGGCCAATGTGGACATCTATGGTGCGGGGGCCAACATGAACAGCGCGCAGCCAAGCCGCGGCCCGCAGTTCATCCCTGGAGTATACCTTATGCGGGTTCTTCATGAGGTGGCGCAACAATCGAAACTGCATCGGAGCAAGATGAATCGCACGTCCATTCCGCCGCACGCGATAGCTGCTGACATCCAGTTCGAGATCGAGAAAGGTCAAGAGTTCTCTTTTGCTGGGGGCGGGATCCCAATTCGCCTCGTGCCAGATCGCGCCAATACTTGTCATGAGTATCTCGGGCGACAATGGTCTGCTCAGAAACTGGTCGGCACCGGACTCAAGCATCTCTTTTCGACTTGCTTCGTCACCTTCGGCCGCAAGCGCGATAATCGACATTGACTGGGTTCGGCGGTCCAGGCGGAGGCGTTCACAGAGTGTCTGCGTCTCCACACCGGGTATACGTGATTCGAGAAGCAGCAGATCCGGCGCCGTTGTCTGGAGGCGCTTCGCAAGTGCTTCGCTATCGCTCACGCCGGCTACAAAGAGGCCCCTGCTCTTTACGGTATATTCCAAGAACGTGCGAAAGCTGTCGTCTGCCGCGGCGATCAGTACCATTGGCGGCGGCAGGAAACCCGTATTAGTAGCGTCGTTCGACATCGTAGACCCCTCAGATTTGCCTTCGACCTGCCGCTCAATTTGTGGTTCTGTCGCGAATTTGAATTCTGGACACGAAGAGCACTCTGCTGCGACTGATAAGGCGACGTTTGATTACATAGTATGGGAGACAGGATTGCCGACGCAATGATTGGCCGCCGACACTATGCTTTCAAGTCAGCATGATCGGACCGGACTTTGATGCGGTTCTTTTTTATCGGCGCGAAGGGAACTCGATGGTGATTAAATTCACTTGTCTCCTTTCTTTAGTGATCGGACGCGGTAGTAAGTTTCCGTCCGAAGTCTTTAGCATTGCCGCGGCGGCAACTATTTTGGCGATATAGGTCAAAGATTGATCAACGCTCTGCTTGACCTCGTCCACAACTGCTGCAGCATCTCTGTTCTCAACGCCAGCAGCTATCCTTTCGCGCCAATCTCCGCGGTTGGTTTGTATCCCAGAAATGTAATGAGGAAAAAGCAAATTTAAGTATGGCCCCGTTTTTAGCCAAAGTGAATTGATGATTGGAATAAGGTTTGGCATCGCGCATGGGGCATAAAGTTGGCGCTGAAACTTATATACCAGCGCAAGGTCCGCACGACGGTCACCGGCGGCACGAGCCGTTTTCAGTTTTGCCGATGTTTCGCGCAACCTTGCCGCAATCTCCGTTGTACCCCTTAGCGCAGCGCGCTCTGCCGCGAAGCACTCGATGTGCAAACGAATGTCCTTGAGTTCCGCAATTTGCTGGGGCGTTAGAAGCGGTATGAAGGCGGATCTGTTCGCTTCACCATGTAAAACACCCTCGGATATCAAGCAATAGAGGACCTCACGGACAGGAGTTGCGCTCATTGCAAAGTCTTTTGCTAGGTTTCGGATGGTGATTTTCTCGCCTGGAGGAAACTGCCCGCCGCCTATCAAAGCACCTAATTCCTCGTAAACATGGTCTCTCAGGACAGCGGATCTTGAGGTGCTCAAATTATCCTCCAGCTTTCAGATCCTCGCAACGGGGGCATTCCAGAAGTCGTGAAACAAACAGTATATGGGTCTAAATGGGGATCACAAATCGGGCATGCAAATGTCAGTCGTTCTCGCCTCATCTCATCGGCCCTCCGCGACCGTGGTCCGCGCACTCCGTGACGACATGCACTGCAGATCGGCTCGAACGCGCAATTTACCCACGGGAATACCCGAAAGACGGGTGTTATGGACGGGCACTAGCTATGTCTCGGATGGACGCACAGAGCTGGGCGACCTCGTCCTGACTGTGGTCCGCCGTCAGGCATACGCGCAAAGCAGCCTTGTCTCGGGGTACCGTTGGATAGAATGCTGCGGCCACATAAAAGCCGCGCCGCAATAGCTCGGCCGCCGTATCCACAGCTGCCCGAGACTCACCAATCGGAATCATCCGGATCGGCATTCCGTCACCTGATGATTGCGTCGGGGTTCTTTCGTCAAAAGCTTGAATAACCCTACTCAGGCGGGCCTGGCGCTCACCCAATTCAGTAGAACGATGAATCTCTGCTGATGCTAAGGCACCCGCAATTGCGGCCAAGTCTGGCCCCATTGAGAATGCGTGCGGGACGGCGTAACGTCTAAGCAGTTTCTCCTGTTCGTCCGTCCCAAGCATGAGAACACCGCCGGTCGCTCCAAAGCCCTTGCTTAAAGAAGCCGCGATAATTGTGTTTTCGCCGAGATCTGCGATTTGGGATTTGGCATATCCTTGGCCATGCCTTCCGCGGATTGAGATGCCATGCGCATCGTCGATGTAGATGAATAGCCCATAACGTTCTTGGAGACGCAATAGCTCACTGATCGGGGCATTTCCGCCCATTGAATACACACCATCGCATATGTAGGCGACGCAAGTGTGTTTCTGACAAATACCCTCCAGTTCCTCAACGTCATTGTGTCTAATTTGCAAAACCTGCGCATCTTCGGCCAAAACGGCCTTATGGTATGCCAAAGTGGCATGTGCAAATTGGTCGAAGACCAGTACCGGCTCACGTCCTCTGGTGAAAGCCCCGCATGCGAGCAACGGGAGCGCGCTCATGTTCGCCGTCAGAACCAACGAGTAAACGACTATCCGAGCATCGAAAAGTTCAGATAAGCTGTTTTCGAGATCTCCAGTTAGCGAAAAATTCAATCTCGTGCGCGCACCGGACCATTGTATTGAGCGATATGACGCTAATGCTGCTATTGCAGCGTCCACGATCAGTGGATGGTTATCAAGCCCGAGATAGCTGCCTCTCGCGAAGTCGATAACCGATCGTCCCGGCCCGATCTCCACATGTCGATGCTCAAGCGACCGAGCATACAGGGTCATTATTCCTGTGGAGTACGCGTAGTCGAAATCTGATCTCGACCTCTCAATCACACTTGCAAGATTACGGAATCTCTGCTTGTTCACGTCACTCTCCATCGACATGACCATAAGATAACTGCGCTTGTTTTATCTTAAGCGGTCAACGTTCAATCCCATCACACCGCGGCTCAAAGTTCATAAACGGCAACGTCGTTAGGCCGTTCTGAGGGAGCCTGCATAACAGCGGGTCTGCACCTCATGTCCCGTAGCACCAAGTCCCAGCCTCAAGCCAATCCTAGTAGCTGGTCAAGGAGTATCAATAGCCGTGCCAACTCCGCCGAGGGAGCGCCAGAACAGAATATCTGCAGATCTTTCAAGGCTAAGTTTCGCACAGCAGGATTTCGTTCCAACGTGATCGTGTCGCATCTTGAACCAAACGACAGCAGTTGTCAGTTTTTCGACATCACCCGAGGCAGTCGGTTATGACACCTTCGCGACGTCCACTATCCGTACCGCTGTCGCAGCCGATATGCCGAACCGCTCCGCTGCGGCGCGAACCGTCCTACCATCATTCAACGCTGTAGCAATGCGCGTTCGCAAATTCAGAGAAAGAGGTCGCACCATCATTGCCGGCCTCCAGCAACGATCTTGGATCACAAAATTAAAGCCAAGGGAATCTCCGCACGATTCCTAGCGCTGACAGACTCTAGCAGGCTGTTGAAGAAGTCTCTCGTTTGGCTTTTAGGATGGCCTCGTCTCCGCTGTCGTATGCGAAAGTGATCTCGATCACGCCATCATCGAGTAACTCGGCATGACCGTCGCCGGAGACTTCGTCCATTTCGTCGCATCCGGCCCATCGGAAGAAGACCATGGACGGGCTGTAGCCGAGATCGAGGCTCGCTTGCATCGCACCGAAGCCGATTTCGCCATGGCCATTGGCCCCGATGGTGATTGTGGCGGGCTCAACCAGGTCGAGATAATCCCGATCCCATAGATCGGCCGCGACGATGCGCCAGCGGCCAATCAGGTGGCAGTTCGCGGCCGCGCTCATGACGACACCGCCATCAGTTTCGGCAACCGCACCAGATTGTAGGCGGCGGCCGTGAAGGTGAAGGCCCATCCGACGCGGTCGCGGCCACGGAACTTCGTCTTGTCCTGCCCCGCGACGGTCTTGATCCAGCCGAACGCCTCCTCGATGCGCTTGCGGATGCGCAGACTGACCCCATAGCCCGAATGGCGCGTCGTGCGCCCATCAATGGCCGAGCGGCGACCATTGATGTTCTGCGCCACATGCGGCGTCACCTTCATCGACCGCAAATCTTTGACGAAGTCCTTGGTGTCATAGGCCTTGTCGGCACCCAGCGTGATCGCTTGTGTCCGCTCAGTGAAGGGCTCGATCATGGTAAGCGCCGCGACCCGTTCGGCATATCCGCTGGCCTCAGTCAGGCAGGCATCGACCAGCAGGCCATGGCGGTTTTCCATCAGCCCATTCCCCATGAAGCACAGCTTGGCCTCCTTGCCCTTTCCTTTCTTATAAAGTCTTGCATCTGGGTCGGTCGTTGAAGCATGCGTCTCGTTGGAGCGCCTTTCGCCATGGAAGTCTGCTTCTGCATTCCGACCACCGCCATCCGATGGTGGTTCGCCATGATCGCCCCTTGGGCCGTCCTTCGGCTTGAAGCTCTTCATCGACGCACAGGCTTCGATCAGCGTGCCATCGACAGAGAAGTGGTCCGTTGACAGCAGCCGCTTTACCTTGGGCTGCGAAAGGATCGCACCCAGGAGCTTCGCGGCGATGTCACCTTCCAGCAACCGGTCGCGGTTCTTCGAAAACACCGAAGGGTCCCAAGCTGGAACGTCAATGCCAATGTCGACGAACCAGCGGAACAGAAGGTCGTATTCCAGCCGCTCCATCAAAAGCCGCTCAGAACGGATCGAATAGAAGGCCTGCAAAAGCATGGCGCGCAGAAGCTTTTCAGGCGCGATCGATGGCCGCCCGATCGGCGAATAGAGCGCTGCAAACTCCCGCTCCAGCGAAACGAGCGCGTCGTTGACGATCTGCCGGATTGCCCGCAGCGGATGGTCACGACGAACACGATCCTCCAGATCGACATAGCTGAAGAGTTGACCCGTCTCACATAGAGCTGGCTCGGTTTGTCTGAACAGTTTGCGGCGTTTTGCTAAGTGGATTTCCGCCTCGATTATGCTGCCATCATCATTGGTGCCAGCGCGTTGAAGTAGGCCTGATCCGGCGTCTGCCGGTCAAGGGATGAATGTGGGCGTCGGCTATTGTAAAAGGTCAAATATCGGCGAATGCCGACGCGGGCCTCGGACACGGTCTTGTAAGCATGGAGGTAGGTGAGTGGCGCGGGGCATTGCAGCCCCACGCTCTCCCAGAACCGGACGTGAACCTCTCGATTCATCCGGCTCCCAATCATCCAGCCGCTCGTCCTATGGTCCAGTGGGCGAACAGTTTGGGGTTGCGTCGCCGAAGCGAGCGTAACCATTCCCAGGCCGCCAACGTGTGCCCCCTGAACCGTTTGCGCAATCCAGCGGATCGCCGTCGAAATCCCAACTCCGAACCGAGCTGCGGCCTGTCGAGCCGACATTCCCGCCGCAGACGCTTTCAAAACCCGTATTCGAAGATCATCGCTCAGTGCTTGTCCCATCATCCACCTCTTCTCCTGTGGATGTTTGAATCAGCTTCGATGGACGCCGTCACATCACAATCGATTCATCGATCGCAGGACTTGCTCTAGCGATTCGACCGATGTTGGGCGATGATCACCTTTTAGCTGGGGGCACTTGTGGTGGTGCGGAGAGGTGGGGGGGCTGTGGTTTTTCCTGTTCGGTCGGAGATGGTGCGATCGACCAACTGATTAAGTCGACCGCGCGCTCAAGTGTTGCCTCGGTCCGGGCAAGGCTGGGTGAGGCTGCAATAACATGTCCAATAGCGTCAAGGTAATCGCCGTTCCTGGCGATCGTCTTCTTAGGTTCAACATAAAATTTGACCTCAGCGACACCTGGTACGGCCGCCGCCCGACTGCCGCCATCGATCCAATCAAGGGTGCCGTCGCGGTCAGGAATAAGGTACCGTGTGGCCGCAACGTCTGAACGGCTTCTGCGCAAATTCCATTCCTCGCCGATGACAACCTTGATGTGCTCGGCAACGAGATCGACACCATAAGCCAGTTGAACCCTTTGAGGGTTGGTCCCACCCGAAAGACGTGGATTGACTTCAATGACAACTGGACCACGCTTCGTCCACCGGAACTCAATGCTCGTTGGGCCCCAATCAAGGCCGAGAGCTTGCAGACAGGCTAGCGAAACATCGGCAATACGCTTATGCGCGTCGTCAGTTAGCGGTGCCGGATAGGTGCACTCACGAAAGATAAAATGGGGCGGGGAGGCAAAATCAGCGGTGCCAATCCCAATGACCTCATTTCCCATTATATCAGCGCCATAGAAAGGACCTTGTGCAAATTCTTCAACTAGTATCCTTGGCAACGACTTCCATGTGTGCTTTCTGCTCAATAGATAAGTTGTGTGTTCCGCTAATTCATTGACACTGCGACACAATCGGACACCGCTGCTGCCCGTACCCGCGGCTGGCTTAACAACCACCGGCAGGCCGATCTCCGCAGCATATTTTTCTACGTCCGTCGCGCTCGCTGCCAAGCGATAATCAGGCATCGGCACACCGGTTTGCGCGAGAAGCTGACGTTGAGCGAATTTGTCGCAGCATCGTTCAATCGATGCAGGGTTGGGTCCCGGGAGATCGAAATGCCTGCAGAGTTTGCCGACTGTCGCATAGAGCGACTCGTCGAGGGTCGTAAAGCCGGTGATGCCAGCTATGTCATGCTTCGCGCGCAGCTGGGAACATTCGCCGATTAGTGCACCGAGATTTTCTGTATCCACTTGGATTACGTCGACTCCTTCCGCTGCAAGATAATCGTACTCGGTTGGATCAGCCGACAGAGTAATTGGATTGAGGCCAAGTCCTCGGGCTTCTTTTAAGTACATTGGACCAATACTTCTGTGGCCTTCAAGCAGGATGAGCGTCCTTCTTGCCATTGGCGATGACCTCCGTTGCACTCTTTGGGCGGTCTGAGGATCAGCAGGCATCAGCCTTTGTTCGTGCCTGGCCCAGATTCGAGGTGAAGGTACCATTGTCCGCGATCTATAATTGCAAAGAATTTGTAAACTTTGTTGAATGATTTTTGAATGTTGATGGTTCGGTTCATTCTCTCAACCTGACCGTTGGTCCATGGATGCTTTACCTTGGTGGTGCGGTGCTCGATATCGTTAGTGGCGCAGGTATATTCGAAGGCATGGGAGAAAGGTTCTCCATTGGCGATTGCTTCTTTGATCAGCGGCACAGCGGAGCCTCCAGCACCGGGCGTGGTGAACTGGATCCCGTAACACCTTCGGAAGTTTGCGCTGAATGAGGCTATGACCAGTTGCGTAGCCCCAATCAGGCGAAGCAGGTGGTCATAGCCAGGCAATAGGTCTCACAGTGGTTTTGCGAAGCCACACTGC
>Ga0123341_1003529_pt1 | contig 13433 bp, 7 predicted proteins | sample Turbeapinknodule_FD_89959 | JGI IMG/M metagenome (GOLD analysis project Ga0123341, IMG submission 89959) | Root nodule microbial communities of legume samples collected from Mexico - Turtle bean Mexico pink nodule | ecosystem: Host-associated > Plants > Roots > Nodule | place: Mexico: Nepantla... | reverse complement strand
ATATTTCATTTACTTATTGAAAAAAAATATTTTTCAAGATAAAAAATAATTTATTTTGACCCAAACTTAGATTTTAAATTTTCATTATATGAACACATTTCAGTACTTACAAAACTCAGGTTTTAAACTTATGATCTTATGTATAACCAATTTAATGGAGATACTCTTAAGTAGTTTGTATCACCATGTGATTAGTAATTTCATCACTATGACTAATTTTTGTTGCTTTAAATCTTAACTTTCTAAAACCAAAACACCTAAATTTTTATATAATTCTTTTCTCAAATATTAATTACTTATACTCAAATTTTTGCTAAGAGTTTATACGCTAATTAAAACTTTAAACTAACTCGTTTGATTAACAGTGTTTGATAATGTTAGTTGTTAAACTAAGAAAACATATATGAACAATATATTATACAAACCTTTGGAAGATAATGATTGGTAATTCATTCATTCAGCATAAAAAAATCTAGTATTCAAAAACAGATGGAAACCCTAAAGTTAAAGCAAATACCCTAAAAATATATAGTATTCAAAAACAGATGCCATAGTTTCATATAGATTTCAAAGCACCACAACCTGCACTTGGCCGATGCAAAACTATTATCTGGAGTGTGATCTCAACGTGCAATGGTTTGCAATCCAACTAAATATGAAAACAAATAAATTGCAATAAACTTGCGATTCGTCTATAAGAGTAATTAGAGACACAGCACTAATGATTAAGAGATATCAGAAGCAGGGAAGCACAGAGATCAGTACTGAGAACGTAATATTTTTTACACAAGCAACTCCAAAGATAAAGTATGCTGCCATCTATGCATTATACTGTATTGTAGCTTTTTTATCATATTTTTTGTGACCTCTGTAGAATGAGAATTCAAAATCCAACATCAAACCTAGAAACATAAAGCCAAAATGGTTAACAAGATCATTCAACAAAAATGTGTATTATACAATACTGTGCCCAGCAAATGGCACAGTTTTAAACGACACCGAATCATACCAGAAATGCGTTCAAAATCAAAGTCTGAGGATAAATTTTCCATTGGGGTATGCAGCCAAATGAAAATGAAAATGAAACTAGATATTAGGGTCATTCCCTTAGTGAAAAAAAAAGTACAACCAAGCAAACATCATAGATATTCTTGGCAACCAATGTTCATAATAGGTGCAACCAATATGAGGAGAATTCACAGGTTTGACCTATTGAGACGGGGGAGGAGGGGGAGACTGCTGCAATGCAAAGACAGAAATGTACTCACCCCTAGATACACCCAGTGGAATTTAATTTCCCCAGCAACGACATTTTTTAATCCAATATCACATACTGGTGGCTTGAAGATAGTCTGCAGCAGAAAGAAAAGCAATAGAATCATAACAAGGCCATCCACCTCAACATTTACAATGATACATACAGTTAAGAAAACAGAAGAGACCTGAAAATTGGTTCTGAAGAAGGTAATAAATCCAAAATATGTATAAATCGAAGGAAAATACAGAATACCTAGTTCCTCCCATTAGTGATTGATATCTTTCTCGGCCTAGAAACCATAGGAAGAGCTGTAAGCATAATTAGTACAGGAGAACGACCATGATAGAACAGCAGCCCAATAATTACACACATAGTACAAAACCATATAAAAGACTTGGGCTGCTGGGCATCCCATGGCGCAGTCCCTTTGAATCATAATTATAGTTAGATTGACGAGCTTGTTTTGCAAGGAGGCGATGTATCTATTTAATTATGTTAACCACACATGAGGAGGCTGACTAAATTATAAGTAAACAGGGTATTCGCACATGTGCAACACAGACGTACAAGAAATGAGACAAAGGAAGAAGAAGAATTGGAGTAACCAAGTATCTTACAAAAGTTGGCATAATTCTTTCCCCACTTTGGAGAATAAAGAAAAAAAGTTAGTAATTGATGTTAAACTTAAATAAGAAAAATGTTTCTAGTAGGACATAGAAAATGGATATGCATGCTTGTCATCACTAGAACAATGCTAAGCTGTACAAATTAAAGAAATTGATAAGGTCATTTAATGTCTTGCCCTTCAGAAACCCCTTCAATAAAAATGGGGTCTAGGTTTTCAATCCTCGAAGGTATAAACCTCAATGAAAGATGATATTAATCAACAGATGAATGCAACCTGCCGTCATCTTCAAACCTGCCAATGCCCACCACCCTGAACATCCAACTGATATTTGCAATGGGTCTGCTTGGGTAGAGAAGTCTTTTACTGGCAATCTACCAGCAGTATTTGGTATGCCGTTCAAGGTTTTGCTAGGAAGGAATTCCACATAACCCACTTGATTTGAATCGATCAAGTTGTGTCGTTTTAATTATACCTTCTAGATCATTTACATAGGCAGACTGAGATGCTCATATGAGATCATGCCCATGGCCATCAAAACTGTGAAAACTGAAGTAGGAAGAAGAACCAGACTTTGGCAACTGTTACAAAGACGTACAACAAAGTACAAACAATTCCCATCCAAAGAACATTAAGATTTCATATCTGATTTCATTGTCATGTGCCTCTCAATCAATATATCCACAAAGGAGCGAATCTGCATGTTAGGCATCCAATGAAAGTCAGTGAGAAAGAATATACTTAAAGGGGGATGTCAGAAGTGCATACAAATTAAAAAGTAAAATAAGAAAATAAAAAATGATTATGGGCATATTTGAAAAACTTTTTACAACAGTAGTTTTAGAAAAAATATATTAAAAAGTTTTTTTTTCAGATTTTAAAATAAAAAAATCAGAACATCTTGTTTAGGTTTACTACTATTAGTTTTCTATTACTCATATTCTACCTTAAACATCTTCCTCCACTTCCACACTCTAAACAATAGTTTTCTAAAATAGATTTTAAAAACTCAAAAACAAAAATGCAATCAAACACACCATAACGCAGCTAACCCAATCCCACTCCACCCCTCAAGAAGCTGGAGTCCAATCAGTAAATCATGCCAACATAAGTAACATAAATAACATTTTCTAGAGAAACGAGTATTCTGCAGAAGTATGGAATGATTAGTACTAGAAGATAAAACTATGACAGAGGAAGTAACAAAAAATTACCTTATTCTTTCGCTTAAAATCTAGAAACTCACGAACAGTCATGGCTTTTTCTGCATCTGTGGCTTGCTCCATTACCTGAAACTTGTACCCCCAAAGTTAGAAAAAGGATGAAGAGGAGCGTATTTCACTGAAGATAATATTCTAGATCAATTAATCCCTATAACCTCCTAGCAACCACATCACAGTAACATTTGCTTAATTTAGCAAATAAACAGTTAGAATATATGGAAAATATTCAAAAATACCTTTTTCATATCTCACCAAACCTTAGTTTATCCTCCATCCAGTTACATTCTCTTACGATTAATTACCACATTTCTTAACCTATCATGACTTGTTTTCTTAATTATGAATCTATCAAACATATCAATACATACATTGTAATACATCTCACTTAATATCAAATAGCATTTCAACTCTTTTACCTCTCTGGCTCCGTCTATACTTAAACAACATAATTTCAACAGAAAGAATCAAAATGTCGGTTAAAATTACCTTTGTTGCACTTTTCTTCATTATAGCCTTGTATCCATCCTTGTCTAGTTTTCTTGCCTTATAAAGGGGCATAAGCAGTGATGCAACATAGTCCACAACAGCCTGTTTAATATGATCTGCTGCGCGGGAATGACTCTTTAGGGCATCCTTATTTACAGTAACCTGTGAAATAGAGCTCTCATTTGCAACACCATCACGCTTCCAACTCGGTAGCTTTGAACAGGCATTTGAGTCCTCCTCGTCCTTCAAGTGAATAGTTGGGTTAGAAAAATAAGAATCAGCTGCAGCTGCTTGAGATTGCCATCTCTCTATGGCATGATGATCTTTAATTGCAACACCACCAGCTGTGTCAATCCAAGCTTTTGTATATATACTGCTGTCCCCAGCAACACTTTCTCCTGAGTGCTCTCTGAAATTCAAATGGCTGGCAATCTCATTTGAATGACTCCTCTGTGAAAGGTTATCAACCGGCATTCTGGAATTATCAAGATTGACACAAGCAGCGGAGAAATCAACAGACCAATCCCTAACTCTGCAATTCCTAGAATCAATCTCTGAAATACAATCTTGCCTTCCAAAAACACCACCTGACCATCTTTTTTTACTATCACACTCATCATTTTGTGAAGACTGCTCACGTCTAGCAAATTTGTGGAATGAGGGTATCTTAGGAAGCTGTAACAGCGAATTGCATCTGGCTTCTGCAGAGGCATATGCCTGCAAAGAAGAACCATAGATTTTTTCAGCAAATATGACAACCACGGGATCTATCAAGAGGTATTACAATAATCATTGGATATTTTGTAGTACCCGATGCACTTCCCGGAAAACAAATATTTCAGACAAAAAATATAATCCTGGAAAATGACAACTTCTTAGTTAAAGACCTAGGCAAAATCCACATTTTTCCAATTATCCTATCTGCTTAAAAATAAGGGGGCATCAGGCACATATTATAATTTTGCACCTAAAAACTCATCATATTATAAAATATAACCAATTTAGCTTGAAACTATCAACTGATCTTCAGAATAAGCACTATAACAATAGACTCGTGACATTAAAACTAAAGCTCCAAGGGAAACAAACCTCAGCAGCAGCAAGAGCTTTAGCACGGGCAGCCTCTGCAGCAGCTATAGCAGCCTGTTCTTCTTCAGATATAGCACAGTGGCTATCCTCCTTCTCTGTAGCTACTCTGTCTATTGAACCTTTAGATTTGGAAGAACTGACTTCATGCCTTGAGTCATATGCTGCTGGTTGTCTTCCTTGTTTGCTTTGCAATTTCTTCATATGGGCATGGGAAGGTGAATTGCTTCCAGCAGAGGTAGGATTTAGCAAGCCTCCTTTATTCTCAATGGTACCATGATATGTGCCCAGAGGTGGTTTTCCCAAAGCTGAATCTTTTGCAGATTTTCTCTTAGATAAATCTAAGACAGTTGTTTGTTTTGGTAACTTCAATCCACCATTAGAAGCTTTTTCCTTGCGAAAAACTTCAAGCCATACATTGACCAACTGGCTTGCTATAGCACGAATATCACGGCTAGTATGCACACAAACTTTTTCCTTCACTGTTTTTCCCATTCCTACACCCAATAATAAAAAATAAATAAACACAAATACAGGGGAAACAGCAGACAATGTATTTCCATGTGACTTCATCCAACCAGAATCATCTACAGGACCATAAATATATCTTCCACTATAATTCCTAGTTTCATTAGGATGATTACTAGATAGGAATCGATAATAGTAAGTAAAGACACAAACTAGGTTTGACATCAATCTAAACGTATATCTCATAATATGGTACAAGAAAAATTATTTTCGTCTCACCCAAACCAAGTTCAAACCACTTGGCAACTATTTCTCCCTCAAAAGTAGTATAGAAAGGTATAGCACATAAGTAAATAAAGAAACCCACATGCAAAGACTACCGTAAATTAATGAAAGAAATAAATAACTACCTGATAATCGTACAGCAAGAAGATTAGTTGAAACACGGACAAGAAGTCGCAAACAGTGCCTCAAGAGTTGGGTCCCATCCTTTCCCATTGAGTCCTGCATTGAGATTTGAAGCCCATAAGCTAAGAAATTTCATAACCATAAGATCAATAGCATGTTAAGTCTAGCTTATTTTTAGGGAATAAACAGCTAGTTTTTTCAAAAACCCTCACAAAACTGACCAGAAATAAGTTACTATTTCTTCAAAATAAGCTGAACCAAACACACTAACAAGCTTTACTTGTAATAATGAAAATTGGATGTACTGTCAATCAAAAATAGATTACAACGAAGTCTGAAAATTGCAAGTGATATAATAATACCAGTATCCATGAATTGAGAATGGCTAGCCCCTCTTTACTTCCAGCAAAAGACTTCAAGTTTCCAACAGAAAGAGTTAACAATTGTTTGGCTACATGCAAGCGTCCACCAGTGGTTTTCGTATTAAAGAACATTTCCTTTAACAAAGCTTCCCGGGTTAAAATTTGAGCACCATCTAAAGAGTTCTTGTACATTATGTTAGAAAGTTCTACTGCATCAAGTCTCTTTATTATATCCCTCACTTCATCCCTTTCAGGATCTAACTGTCCCCGTGCAGCTTCTAATGCCTCCACCTCGGCAATATAATCATTTCCAGTGCTCAATATGTCAATTATGCGAACAGACTCTCTTAGGCCACTCATCATTGCACCACCAACAGTATCTGGGTGCTCTTTGCAGGTAGCTTCACCAGCAAAAAACAAGCAGTTATCAACTGGTCTCCCTAATATATCATAGTCTTCTCCTGAGGCTCCAACCTTAACGTAAGAATAAGCACCATAGCTAAAAGGATCCCTACCCCAATCAGTCACAACATAGGCAACGGGATCTGGAACTGAATCCTGCCCAAAAAGTTTTCGGAGAACCTTCAATGCATGTTTAACATGATCGGAAGAGCTCAAGCTTTGACCATCTATGGCTGCCTTACCAACCACTAATGCAATAAGGACAGGAGCCCCTACTGTTTTCCTGACATTCCAGAACATAAAGCAGTGACCTCTACTGTTTCTCTCTTCAGCTGTTGCTCCAAAGTAGTCCACAGCATCATCCCAAAATACACTAGGAAATTCCAAAGCCACTTTATTTAGAACTCCATAACCAAGACGCTGAACAGAAGAACATTTCCACTGTGGCAAAGGTGGGGAGAATTGTATAGTTTCAGCCTTCAAACAGCCAAGTGGAACAGTAACAAGGACAGCATCACCAAAGAACTCATTGCCATTTGATGTAGAAACTTTGACTTTATAACTCTGACCAGGCTCCCTGATCCCATATGACACATTTGTTACAACATGATTCAAGTGAATTGTATTTCCTTCTCCCAGAGACTCAACAACAGAACTGTAACCCCCTTTAATCATACAATGAGCTCCCCCAAAACCTCCATACACGTCATCTTGATTCCAGTAGGGAAGAGAAACATCATTAAGTGAAGCAGCACAACCATATTCCAAATGAGCAAAGTGCCAATCCATAACCCTTCTCTCCTGAGGACTCAAAATCTCCTCATCAAGCTTTTTTTCAACAGAACTGTCCCTTTTGGAATCAAATGGTCTATCTGCAGAATTATTTTGTTCAGTTTCTTCACTGCTTTCAGAGCGTGCCATACGCCGAATCTTGAGGGCATATTCTAAACCATCTTCAAGAGACATTCTCATTGCTTGTTCACCTTTCTGAGCGACAACCAATACCATGTCATCTATAAGGGTATTATATTCAGCTTCAAGTGCTTCATCCATATCTGCAGGAACTTTTTGTTCTGTCACTATGTCATAAAGAGGGCAATCACTGTTCAACACCGTCAACTCAAGGCCCAACTGAGCACAAATCAACGAGGAAGGATCTGGTCTTCTCTCAGTGGCCACATCAGCCTCAACACCAGTTATAATGCTAGCACCAAGATCAACAGGGACAGAAAGTGAGGAGTGATCAGTAAACACACGACCTCCTATCCTACCCCTAGCCTCAAGAACAGTTACAGGAAATCCCTGACGTTGCAAGTGGCGAGCAGCAGTTAGCCCGGCAGGCCCAGCTCCAATCACAATTACTCTCTTTCTAGGATCTAAATCAGACTGCAGATTGTCACCTACCTGACCACCCCAGACAGATTTAATGCAGGTAGAGTCATTGCTTTTCTCTTTAGCTACCAGAGACGTTAATCTGCAATCAGCAAAGTTGGAAGAAGGAACGGAACTGTCAATAGTTCCATCCTGAAACCCATCATTTTCCTGGTAATCAATTTTTTTTCCTTCTGCCTGTTGTGATATGTTTGGTAAATCCAACTTCACTTCATTACTGTGCCCCATGCCTTCTGTAGCTTCAGTTGTTAGGTCATTGCAATCCTTAGGTAGACCATTGTTAATCTCATTGAAAGTATCTGACATTTTCGTCTGCCCAACAAGAAAGGAAACTCCATCTTCAGAGTCAGCCATTGAAGCTGCGAGACTTTCCTCAAAACCTTTTTCTTTTACCAGTTTATAACAGTGCCTGGCACTACTTCCAACATTCTCCTTCTGGGAGGCAATTCCAACATTTATATAACCCTGCCAAAATGATATTACCATGTTTAAGTTTCAATTACCAGAAAATAAACACCAATATGCTGTAATTTTCAGCCAAAAAAAGCATTTAAAAGAAAAGGCTCAATTAGCCTATGTTTGGTAACAAACTACTTTCATAAACTAACCATTTTTTCTTTCAAAACCTCTCAAAAAGATAGCCAAATAGAAGTAAGTATTTCACTAAAAGCTGAAGCAAACAAAATAAATATCCATCCATATATTCTTCTAGTGAAGAAGCAAAGGAAACAAAACTGAAGGCCAACCAATACAACGAACAAACTTACATATTGATCGAGAAATGCATAGACCTCCCTAATAAGAGAAGAACGAGGACTTCCATCCTCATAATCAGTATCACTAACTCCACATTCAGCAAGAGGCAATATCCGTGTGACATCTCGGCTCCAAAGACTTAAAATTTGATTTCTGCGATGAATAAAAATGAGGTGAAACTCATTACAACAGGTTACCTAGTTCAAAATAAGCGTCAAAGAGACGTTGAACAGTCCCAGATTACTCCTCTCAGCATGATATTCAATGAGAAGTTTAGAGTACTCGTCTATGACAAGGTGCTTCTACAGATCAAATATCATATGCTACTTGAATAAAGGAAATCCAAGATTATATAATCATAAAAAATATCTCAAGTGTTTACACTTAATATTTAATGACCCAGCCCAGCATTACCAAACACCCTCAAAAGTTATTCCTATTCTCAGCAGGAATAAGATAATCCCAAACAGAATAAAATACCTACACAACAAAAATTAGTTACAAAAAAAATCCAGATAAACAAAATTAAATACCATAAATAAAATAATGAAACTAAACAGTTCAATCTATATCACACACCAATCTAGTTTGAGCCAAAACCTGTTTAGAAGCAACCCCAATAAACAGCATAATCCTAATTCAAAAAGTAAAGTAAATATAACCTAATAAGCTGCTGCAATATGCTCATTCGAGTTTACAAGACCACTTTACAGATTTTTGAAAGAGATTCCAAATCCTAAAACAATAGGGATAAAAAACTAAATCCCGTGATTCCCATCAGTTAAAAACGAAATCAGTACAAGGCATTTTATCAAAGAAATAGATTGATGATGATAGCATTATATTGTACAACTAGTAAAATATTAAACAAAATAATAGAAAACTTCTGAATATAATAAATTAACCGTAGTTAAGGTTAGCAGAATGTGTATGTGTAACAACAGAAGTATTCCCAACTCACCACTAGCAAATCATGTTGAAAATGTAGAAGACAAGTAGTTATGAAAACATATACTTAAATCTGTCTATGAAAAGATATTGCAAATAAACTTTTAAAAGAGATAGAAGAGGAGAGAAGGAGGGTGATGTTATGACCAATAAGCAATAAATATATTATAAAGAGGAACACACAACCACAGAATATACAACTAAACATGAATTTCCACATAAACGAAAAAAGAGGGAGGGAAATTCCGTAGAATATAGGAAGTAGGCATGGTAAACTTTTCCTGTTCCAGCAAATACAGGAGGAAGGCCTTTCTTAACCAGACACAAACAAATATCAAATCAGAAACAATGGCCAACAAGGAGAACAAAATTGAACCAACAAACAGGCATCTCACCAAATTTACGAGTTTCTTTGTAAATGTTCACTAAAAAGTTGTTCACCTCCCAACCCAACTAACTATACATGTGAATCATTAACCAGAAACATAGCCACATACAGCAAGAGTTCAATATCCAAATTTCATGCTTAAGCAGCTAAAATGAACAACACGTTCAATCATCACTCATGACAGTTAATTTTCATGTTTAAGTAACTAAAACAAATAACACAATTGATCATCAGTCACAAAGAATGAAAAAGTATTCTCTGTATTTCAAGCACAGGACAACAAAAACCCAAAAATATTGAAGAAAGAACAACTGTGCTGAAAAAGGAAAACTGCAAACTTTCTGAACACTAGGAAAAAACAATTGCAAGCAAAGCAAATGAAAAAGACCTGTTTGAAAACTTAATTACCTGCAATCCAAATATTCCTTGAGACCACCTTTTCGCTTCAAGATCTCTTTAAACTTTATTTTCTCGATTGGACCTGCTTTACGGGCTTTCAGCCCAGCTGATACCGCTACTACTGCAACGTTTTCAGATTCTTCACCGGTATTCAAAGAGGTATCATGCTTCATTCTTGTCCTAAGAGTGCGGTCAACATCTGTCATAACTTGACTTTCATTTAGAGTTTGATCATTAATTAAAACCTCCCAATCAGCATCCCCCTCATATGTCATGTCTCCATGCTTACGCATTTTGGTCTTTCGCACCACCCGTGTAATGCCTGATATCTTACCATCGTTATCAACAAAATCAGAGACAGAGGTATGGTATTCTGCAGAGTTCCCATTTTCATCTGGAATTGAAGATTGAAGAGAGGATCCATCCGAATGAACTGGATCTAAAACTGAGCTACATTTCAGAATTGAAACAGTGGGGCCTTTTGGAATATTGCAAGCTTCTATAGGTTTCTCTGGGTGATTTGAGCGAGCATCCAATTCAGCTTCATTCGACACCATAGAAGAACCACTGACAGTTACATCATTTCTCTTAGGTGAAAAACCTAGAACAAAATCTTGCACTTCAGCTTTTGTATCTAAATTACTATAATCACATAAATTTCCATCAGAAACAAACTCGGTTTCTGATTTTCCACCTCCATCTACTTCCAAGTGGCATCCAGATAACTTTAGAGCTCCATTCCTTGAGGATTCCTGAAAACCTTTTCCAGAAACCATATCATCATTCTCTTTCAATACATTTTCTGTTGATTTAATCAAGGGTTCAGTGTGCCAAGATGTCAAGACATTTCCTTTTCCAGCAGAAGTAGAAACATCATGTTCTGAAGCACTGTTGCATGCCTGTACTAGTTCATCAGTCAATCTATTCTCAGGCTCTCCGACCTCTGTAAGTTGGCTTTCCCCTTCCCCCACTTTTGAGAGATAGGCAGTATCAACTATTTCATCGAGTAACATGGAAGATAACTTATGTAAACCACCACTGATAACAACGCTTTCCTGCAATGCAACCTTCTGGTCAGAATCACAAGAAATATCTTCAGCTTTTAGAGCACAAGAAAATTGCTTCCCATCTTCATGATAGACATCTTTTGGCTGATTCAATCCATCTGGAATGTCCAAATCACATTCACCCTTCGCAATTTCCTCTTGAAAACAGTCATTAACACACTTCTGATCCTCCACCACAGATGTTACAACCGGTTCAGACGCTTGAGGTAAAGCATCATCAGACATGGCATTCCCCCCAACCAATTTCGAGCCAGAAGCAGATCCGGATCTACTTTCAACCACAGAATCCACAGCTTCCACAAAACCACCAGGGCTCAACCCACTATCCACCTTCTGAATCCCCCTTTTCTGTCTCGAACCCACACGAGATTTCCTAGCAGAACTAGACTGTGCCTTGTGAAAAATCGCAGACAACGAATCCTCCATGTGTTGATCAGAAGAATCCTGCATCTGCATCTGCATGTCCACACCACCAGGCACCAAGGCCACCCCTTTCTCATCCTTACCCTTAGCTCCCAATCCAACCAAATCTTCGTCAGACACATGCAAAGCAGGACTTGGTCCTCTTGCAACCCCAGATCCCTGATCTCTCTTAGGACCCTTCAATCTCTTCCTAAAGCTAGCCAAGGTATCATTATCATCCATACCCCCCAAATCCTCCTTCTCCCTAACAGCCTCACCACTGCCACTACCCTTCCTCTTGGCCCTCTTCAGCTTGAAGATTGACCCAATGGGCTCGTCGTCGTCAGAGTCAAAACCAATTTCCTTCTTGGATCGCTTCTTCCTGGTCCCAGACCTAACATCCTCTCCCTCCATTCGCAACCCTAGGTTTTCCAAACAACAATTTCAGAACGATTCCTTTACGCCGTCGCTTTCCTCCACTTCTCCATCACCAGATTAACACCCCTCGCGCTTCAATGAACATAATCCAAATCCTAATTGAAGAAAATCGAGCAATATAATAACATAGATAGATAGTGAAGAAACAGAAGCTGAATAAAAAAAATTAAGAAAAATCACACAGCACACTTAAATGGATAGGGAAAGGTAAATGCATATAAATGTATAAAAATAAAAAAGAGGTAAAATAGTGAGGTTCTCGCACCTGTGTTCTGCAATTGCTATTATCTTACGTTCTCTCTTCAATCCTCGTAGACAGAGAAAGAGACTATGGTGTCTCTCTGTGAACTGCGCACGGTAACAGAGTAACGGCTTCTCACGGCAAGGGAAAAACGTTCATGACCTTAACCGTGACCACTGAGCAGAAGAATAATAATAATAATAATAATAATAATAATATTATTATTTAAGATTGGCACAGATACTTCGAAAATTATGCCTTTTTATTTCAAATATTAAAAAGCATTTGTCAAAATAAACTACGTTTGATAACAAGAAATAAAAGAATAATTATTAGGTTTATTAAGAGAATATTAGTTTGGTAGGGTTCATATATTTAGATTTAGCATCTTCACTCTAATGATTTTATGTTTAAAAATTATAAATAAAAAATTGTAACAAATGGTTAGTAATATAAAAATCTGTCTTTGGCTACAAATTATGAAATACTAAAATATCAAATTGCACAATGATTTTATTATAATTTAATATTTGAGATTTACATCTAGTTATCTCAAGAACATGAGCTTTTCATTATAATTCAAATTTTGATTTTGGATTTAGGGTTTAGGATTATTTTCACTGTCTTGTTTAATTGTTTGCAAATTGATTTTGTTTATTTGTAAGAAATTATAATTTTGAGCTAATGAGATAAAATAACACATTTCAACAAATTCTACATAACTAGAAATTTCAACGAAAAAAATTGTCTTCTTCGGCTTAAAATTGTAGTCATTATTCCTATTCCCGAACAGTGTTTCATTATTCCTATTCCTAATTCTTAATCTAACTTAGATACAACTATCCCTAAAAAATAAGTTAAACCCAAAATGGCACTGGGCTTGAGCTTCACAAGTTGAGCAAACGAGCTAAAGCCCAATCACTTGCAAAACAGAGAGCCTTTTTGCTTCCTTCACCCCCATAAATACTACATGCAATCCCATAAATTTTAAAATGACTATTCTACCATTCATGGTTTATTTCATCCAACTAGACATAACATTCTTTTGGAATACCTATTCCAAAAACTTTGCAGAAGAAGTTTT
>Ga0123341_1003527_pt1 | contig 13440 bp, 14 predicted proteins | sample Turbeapinknodule_FD_89959 | JGI IMG/M metagenome (GOLD analysis project Ga0123341, IMG submission 89959) | Root nodule microbial communities of legume samples collected from Mexico - Turtle bean Mexico pink nodule | ecosystem: Host-associated > Plants > Roots > Nodule | place: Mexico: Nepantla... | reverse complement strand
GTAAATACACATTTTATTTAAATATATTATGATAATAACGTTGCACGTGATATTGATCAGAATCGTATTTAACATAACTATATAAAACATGTAGAGATTCTTAGTTTTTTCATTAAGAAAAAACGTATTCAAATATTTGATCTGAAAATCAACTAATAGAAATTCGTAGTAAAATTGTGAAGCCTAGAAGATTATTAGAAGTTGTGAATGTATGACATTCACTTTTACCAACTTTCAGGAGATTATTATTAAGATAAATATATTTGATTGACTAACTTATAAGTTTCTTTAAAATGTTGTATAACCGGATCCTCTTTAATTTAGTCATTTAAACTTTTTTTATTTAGTTCTTGATATGAATGAAAAATCATAAAGTGGATTAGTTTTCAATTAAAAGTGTTATCACAATGCAAGTCACTGGATACTTGAGCAGTGAATTGGGATTGTGCCATCCGATGTTGAAATCCGGTCACAAAATATAGTCCTTTTCATTCCTCCTCAGGATGTCTCTTTTACGTTTAACTGAAAATTGCAAAAGTTATCATGCTTTTTAAGATAAATGAAAGTTTAAATGAATGAATTACATAGCATGATTACTGGTGGATTATATATAATCCAGCTCCTTATTCAATGATCATAGGTTTATGGACATGAAAAAAATACCTTAGGATTAAAAGAAAACAATGGTATGTTTGTACTGAAAAAATAAAACAAAATAAATTGTGACTGTGGTGGCTTGATCTTTCCACAGCAAACTCCATAACTCTACAATCCTTGGAATCATAAGCTGGAAAATTGCGTTGCCTAGAACTACCATAATTAGATGGAATCATCAATAACAACTTATATGAATCAATAAACAGCCAGAGGCACAAATAAACTCTACCATCACCTATTTAGCCGTCCTTGACTTGTTCCCTAGAAGCCGTCTCATCCACTTCTTCTGTGAAGTAGAAACATTAGAAGCTTGTAATGGTGTTGCAAGACCTTGCTGAGATTGCTCTGTGGTTGGAAGCTCAGCAGGGATTGCAGCAGCAGTGCTGGTAAATGCATTTAGAACCAAGAATGCTAGAATGGGGGAGAGATCCAGTGTTCCTCCCAGAGGGGGAATAAGTCCACGGAATATGTTCAGGTATGGGTCACATATGGTGCTGAATGAAACAATAATCATTTTATTTGACATTTCAAAATTCTTGAAATCAAATCTGCTCCACTATCTATCATTAAGCATGTAACAGTGAAATGTCAAAGGATCCTGATCTATCCCCATACCCAAAAACAAAGAGGTAAATCATATTATGGTTTATGTTTGGTGCATGAGTGGCCCTAGGTTTATATACACTAAGATAACAAACCAGTCTCAGCATAAAAAGTTTTCAGTTCAATCCTCATCATCCTGTATAAAGACAAATTTCAGTTGCTATAAATACTGTAGAGACCAATACAACCAATAAAAAAGTATTGCTGATGTAACTTTTAAGGTAATTATAATAAGAATTAACAAATTGAACATTTATAACAATTAAAACTAGACACAGTACATATTCTATTTACTTTTGAAAATAACCACCTATAAAAATTAAAAGTAGAACTAAGTCTTATATTCTTGAGTTTAATTTTTATACAATGTTAACCTAAGAAGTTTTATACTATCAATTAAATAAAGAAAAATCGGGATAAATGTTATTTCAAGATGCTTGATTTATAGATGTCAATCTGTGATATGATATGATAACATGATACAGCAATTGAACAAAATAATACTAATAAAGGAGGGTAACTCACCTGAGGGGACTAACAATGGAAGGAGGAGCGTTGGGAAACCATGTCAAAACAAGCCTAACAATGAGCAAGGTGTTGTAAATGTTCAAGAAATTCGAAACCCCATTAGCCACAACTAACCCTGCCACGGAATCCCCTGGTAAAACAGCAGCAAAATTATGATTACCCACCGATCTCACGCTACCGTGCTTCCGAATCTGAACTCAAACACAACAAGGCTTCACATTATTTTTGCCAGATAAAAATAGAACCAAAAAGACGAAAGTATAGAAGCACCTGGACGCATAGGGTGTGAAATTGGGATTGGAGAGAGATGATTTTGTTGAGGAAGGGGTTCTGAGAAGCGAGGGTGTGGAGAAGGGTGAAAAAATGGTCAGCGGCAGTGGTGAATGAGGTGTGGAGTTGAGGCGGAGAGAGGAAAGTGGTGAAGTTGGAATTGGGAAGCGTGAGAAAGGGAATTGCAAAGGGTATTTGAGGGTTTCCCCAACAATGAGAAACCTTCTTAGTCTTCTCTATCTCCGTGGAGGAGTCATTAGTGTTGTTGGCACCCATTTTAGTTTGGGTTCAGTTCAGGAAAGGAAACTCCAACCTCCTTCTATTCTATCTTACATCAACCTCTGGAGCACAAATAGGATAACCTTATCTTCTCTCTCCTTCTCCAAATTCATTTCATGTAAACTCATTAGCCTTTTTTATTGTAACCATATTTAAACCATGTAAAAATATATATTACTTATTTTACTGAAATTATTAGCTTCAATTTTGTTCAATTCGTATTTATAAAACTCATTGTACATTGAATGAAGTGAAAGAGGAGAGAGAAAGAAAAATAAAATGTTTATAGTTAGATATAAAAGAAATAATTTACTTTCCGGTTGGTTAGGAATTCGAACCACTCGACCACGGTAAAAAGTCATGTGATGACACATGGTCTATCCATTCATGACGACAAGTCATGGGTTGACAAAATCAGTAAGGTTAATCCATAATTAAGAATTGTTTAGCACAACCTTAAACATGAACCAACCCATTATCCGGTCCACCAATGAAGTCTCATTAAGGTAATATAAATAACACATATTTCAAGAATCAGTATATCATTATCTACTATACTCTAACAACCGAGTACCGACACTCTAATTGACTTGATCGTCAGAGTTCTGCAGATACCATCCCAGCTTGTACGACCAATCGTTCTCTAGTCCTCAACCCCATTTCAGAACAAAAAGTAATAAAAAAGATTATTTTTTTTAATTTTTATATAATAAACAGTAATAATTAGCAAACAAATAAGAAAACATTAAATTAAATAAATATTATAATAAAAATACATTTAATTATTTATCCGTTTCTCATGTATATCTAATTTATTTGCTTCTTACCTTGACATTTATCCGTTTCTCATTGTGTAAATGGACGTGTCAAATCTTGATTGGGGGTGTTTGAAATATTCAACTAAGGCCTCTACCGTGCGAAATTAGCAAGTAACATGAAAAATTGGTGGTTCACAAATCCTTCTCCCCTATCGGATTATGGCTACTCGTTTCGTCACATTTCCTCTCGCCTCGCAACCCAAGCTCTGCTTCAATTACACGCCCAACCATGCTGTCCAATTCATTTCTCCGACCAAAAGACGTCGCAACCGCAAAAGTAACCGCCACAGCCATGAGATTCTCCGTCCATCATTCGCAGTATGTAGTTCCCTCCGGACCGAGATTGGCTCACCGGAATCCGCTCTTGTCCGAGTCCAGAGAGAGAGAAAAGACTTGCTGGTTCTGCTTGACGTCACCGGCATGATGTGCGGTGCGTGCGTCTCCCGAGTCAAGAATATCTTGTCCGATGACGAACGAGTCGACTCGGTCGTGGTCAACATGCTCACCGAGACCGCCGCTGTTAATCTGCACAGGGTCGAGGAGGAACCGGCCAGCGTCGCCGAGAGCCTCGCACGGAGACTGGGCGACTGCGGATTTCCGACGAAGCGGAGAGCGTCGAGTTCTGGAGTGACCGAAAACGTGAGGAAGTGGAAGGAATTGGTGAAAAAGAAGGAGGAATTGGTCGCTAAGAGTCGAGGCCGCGTCGCGTTCGCTTGGACATTGGTCGCATTATGTTGTGGATCGCACGCTTCGCATATCTTTCACTCTTTGGGGATCCACATTGCTCACGGTAGTACTCGAATGAAAAGTGCAAAGTTCTTTACTCGCTATTCAGCTACAATTTGCTTAAACGCAAATAAACCAAGCGGGAAGCGCAATTTGTAAACGCTTTCTTGTAGTCTTTTAACTTGATTTCTATGTGCAGGATCGCTTTGGGAGATTCTTCATAGTTCGTACGTGAAAGGTGGTTTAGCTTTGGCGGCTCTATTGGGTCCAGGACGAGGTTAGTTCTTCTTTCTTTTCCCTTCTTGATACACAGCAGCAACTTCTCTTGAAGTATTTAGGAGAATCGTGTATTCGTAGTTTTACTATTTTCTTACTGTGTATGATTCATGAAAATGTTGCAGAGTTACTCTTTGATGGCCTAAATGCATTTAAGAAGGGGTCGCCTAATATGAACTCTCTCGTGGGATTTGGTTCTATAGCTGCATTCATCATTAGTTCCGTGAGATTCGGTCTGAAATTTGAGTGTTCGGTTAAGTTACTAGACAATAGAATTTCTGATTTGTTTGAACTTGTCTTTGCTGTAGATCCCGCTACTTAACCCCGGCCTAGCATGGGATGCATCATTCTTTGATGAACCGGTGACTTTCTTTACTTTTATTTGTCCTGATATTTGTCATTGGAAAATCTGCCACCTTTTTGTTCTATCTTGGGTTGGGGTCTTGTTTGTTTATATTTAATAACCTCTCACATTTGTAAAATATGTTATTTCTTGTTGAAACTTTTTACGTTCATGTTGTGTATAAGCTTCTCATGTGAGTGTTGAATCTTTTAGCGTGCAGGTCATGCTTCTTGGTATCGTGCTTCTAGGACGTTCTCTTGAGGAAAAGGCAAGGATCCAGGCATCTAGCGATATGAATGAACTCCTTGTAAGTTTTAGTGTGATTCACCTCTTTCATTTGATAACATTCCAGTAAAATAAGATTTATATAACCTGGTTATTGCTATCTGGAATCAATAATGTGTTTTCCAAGAACAAATTGTTACACATTTTGTAGGGTTCTGTTAGTAATAACTGCTTCAATGTCATTGGAACAGACTTTGAATTCATTAATATATTCCGTTGGAACAGAATTTTGATTTATGAATATGTTCCCTTGATGAGTAAATGGCTTCTTAAGGTTACATGATAAATGTGACAATTTGTTGGTTTTCCATGTAAAAATCCAATCTAGTTTCAACTTCCACTTCCATTTCTGATAAATTATTATTTCTGGGAAAAATGAAAAATCCAAGAACTGGAACTTTAGTTATAAGATAAAGTGGCTTATATGGAAATTAAGCATCAAATTATAGTTTTGTTGTTATTAATGACATTTCTTCAGAGTAATGTTTTACTGTAAGTTTATTTACTTTATCTTACATGATTACGCTGTGGTGAATTTTTTCCAGTCACTTGTATCTACTCAGTCAAGACTTGTGATTACTTCAACCGAAGGTTCACCTTCTACTGACACTGTGCTTTGCTCTGATGCAATTTGTGTTGAAGTCCCAACTGATGATATTCGAGTAGGTGATTCTGTGTTGGTGTTGCCTGGAGAGACTATTCCTATAGATGTAAGCCTTTCTGATGTCTATTGATATTCAGTTTATCTTAATTGAAACAAAGCATTAAGTTACTTTTGTGGTATGTGAATTGATGTGAGAGTGCACAGATATCATTGCATGAAGTTTGTGCTCCCTCGGACCAAATGCTCAATTAATAGGATGTGCCTGATATGCCAACAATGTCTTATAATAATAACATTGTTATGAAAATAGTCATTCAAATATTTACACTTAAAATTTTTGGTTCATGTGGTATTGCTTGCTAACTAGAGAAATGCACGGTCAGGGAAAGGTTATTTCAGGAAGAAGTGTTGTAGACGAAGCCATGCTTACAGGGGAATCACTTCCTGTATTTAAGGAGAAAGGCCTCACAGTTTCAGCAGGAACTATAAATTGGGTCAGTCTTTAACTTTGTGTTGTCTCACTAAATTCACATGTGAGGCACATGAGTGATTTCAAATCATCTACCTTTGCATGTGAGCAAACTTATTGATCTATTTCTTAAGCCAAACAAATTTCTGTTTCAGGATGGTCCTTTAAGGATTGAAGCTTCTTCAACTGGTTCCAACACTACGATATCGAAGATTGTACGCATGGTTAGTATCTCATCTTCTGTAATGGATTAGTGATAAGATGATGTATCACTTAAATGATATGATAATGTTTTTTTCAGTTTTTTGCTGAGTTAAAAATGCAATTTCATGCATCCCTAATTGTTATAGTTTTGTAGGACAATGTGGTGCTGAACACATTGTATAATTGCTTTGCTTCATTTGATGTTTTTAGGAATATTTTGAGCTAGCATTGCTGATAAGTCCATTGATTTGCGATTTGTGGAAATCAAACAATTGTAGAGTTTCTGCAATATTACATCTTTATCTTGGGAAATTTAGGTTGAGGAGGCTCAATCACGTGAAGCACCTGTACAAAGGCTTGCAGATTCAATAGCAGGGCCATTTGTATATAGTGTAATGACTCTGTCAGCAGCAACATTTGCATTTTGGTAAGTACTTATATTTTTTTAGTTGATAATGTTTGGATTTGCTCCACTGGTCCCAAATGGTAGTGGGGTTTGTCATGGCTATTATTAATTTAGTATGACATATTGATGTTATTGCTATCCAGCCTATGTGGCTCTCCCTGACACTTAGATAAGATATAGTTGTGTCCCATGCAAACATCAGTGTCTTGCAAGATTTATGATTGTCATGCACATTTAACTTTCCCGAGTAAAAGACTTAATGTATACAGTTCATCTTGCCCCTTATCTTTGACAAAGTTGTTGCATTTATCTCCAGGTATTTTGTTGGATCACATATATTTCCTGATGTTTTGCTCAATGATATTGCGGGCCCAGAAGGAGATCCTTTGCTCTTGAGTTTAAAACTGTCCGTAGATGTTTTGGTGAGCCATTTTAAACTCTAGGGTCCCCTTGTAGTTGGTGCTTCAAGTTTGCAACTAAAATTAATCTGATGTCCTTATTCGCTTTTCTTTCAATATCTCCTATGAAGCACCCCTTTTTTTACTGGCTTTCTGCATGCATCTGTTGTTGGTTAGGACGTACTTGACAAAATCTTGCATGTCCTTTATGAGTCTTCAGAATTGCAAACAGCCTTTGATTCATATAAATCAAATCTAAAACTTCATGCTGTAAGCTAGTAGTTGTGGGCTTATTTATCTGGAACTGATTGCAACAGTGTGGATAAAGATGAAGAAAAAAAAATAGGGTCATGGAAATGAGTGTACGGAATTGCTCCTGATTAAAGAAAATTTTCAGGCAGGACACGAATGTTGGTGTTTATAATTACTGAGTTTATTTAAAAATAATCTTTGTCCCCATTTGTAGGTTGTTTCTTGTCCTTGTGCATTGGGTCTTGCTACGCCCACAGCTATCCTGGTTGGAACCTCACTTGGTACGATGCTTTTGCTTTCTGTATTTAGTAAACTTAGACAACTGTTTCTTGAAGTTACTTGAACAGTAACACTGCACTTATAATTACACTTTAACTCCATTTACTATTGGTTGAGATTCACTTTAGACCCATAACGTGGTGACTCCGATTTCTTGTTTAATGGGTCTTATATAGATTTCTTCTTATATTATAGTCTGCGTTGACAAGAGTATAATAAGGACAGTATTCTAGCATTCCTCCTCATTGCTCAAATATTGATTCATTTTATCTGATACCAAGGTTTTCAATTTTCTTATCCTTGAAAATGATTGGCACTGAGTAATCTAATATCAATCACCTTTTTTGCCATTTATACTCCTAATAATACTAATGATGGATACGGACTAAAAAACTATTAATGATTTAATGATGATAAGGATAATTTTGTAAAGTTGTTATACTCTTTCACATACTTATTAGTTTTTGTTGGTTGATGTAACTAAACCTACAACACTTATTATGAGACAGAAGAAGTATATCTTTCATATATTTTTTATTGTTTCATTTAATTATTTACCAATCTTGGTCAACTGTGGTTCTATAAATATATATTAATAAACAAGACACAAAACTATTGCGTTACAAAGTAACCATGTCTTAATCAGGCCTGGGATAAGGTGTCTTATCTAGTTTTTCTTATGCACTCGAATTTGTCAACTTTTATGGTGTAAAACATGCTGCCTAGCAAACTGTTTTTTAGTATCTCCTTTTGTAACTAACTCTCACATTAGGCACGTGTTGACAAATGACCAGGAGCAAGAAAAGGACTTCTTATTAGGGGAGGGGATGTGCTAGAACGCTTGGCCAAAGTAAATTATATCGCTCTAGACAAGGTAATTCCATGTTCATAGACCGTATTATTCGTCTTTCCTCCATCCTCTCCATTCACCATATATACAAACATTTATATGGTAACATGCATATATTTATGTAATAAGGACTGTATTAATGACTTTAGTAGGATGAATGTCTTAAAGAAATTATTTGTATTGTGAAATTTCACATCGAGACAGAAAAATAAAAAAAATGTGAGTGAGTGGATGTTCTGCTTTATTGACACGTAATGGGAGCCTATATAGTATGGTGTACTATGTTGTAGAACAGATATACATTATGCATAACTAATGAACAACATTAATTAATTACTTTGAAAGAAAAAAAAAATCTATACACTACTCCAACTTAATAGACCGGCTATAATTTCTCTTGAAAAATAATAGAAGGAAGAAGATTTACTAGCACTGTGCTTTCAGACAGGAACCCTGACGAAAGGAAAACCAGTTGTGTTGGCCATAGGCTCTATCCATTATGGAGAGTCTGAAATTCTTCGGATTGCTGCTGCAGTGGAGAAGACTGCATCTCACCCAATAGCAAAGGCTATTGTCAATAAAGCTGAGTCATTGGAGTTGATCCTTCCTGTCACGAAGAGACAGTTAGTTGAACCAGGTTTTGGCACTTTAGCAGAAGTAGATGGGCATTTGATTGCAGTTGGGTCTTTGGAATGGGTTCATCAACGCTTCCAAACAAGAGTGAATCCGTCTGATTTGAAAAATCTGGAACATAGTTTGATGAATCATTCGTCGAATACAACATCTTCTAAGTATTCGAAAACTGTTGTCTATGTTGGACGTGAAGGAGAAGGCATCATTGGTGCTATTGCCATATCTGACACTGTGCGTGAAGATGCTGAATCTACTGTAATGAGGTGAGTTTATTTTGCCCTATGTGTCCTCAGAATATTCTACCTAGTATCACTCGTTATAGGCAAATAATACCAGCGCTGCTTCTGACCAAATGTGAAGTTGGTTCACTTCACTTTCTTCAGAATAAAAGTGCAGTTGTTTTTTGTTCTACGAGCTTAGCATTCATTTCAAGCTCAATACTAGCACACCGGTACACCATTTTCTTATCCATTATAATGTACGCCATATACTGAATTTAATATATTTCCTGCATTCAATGGAAGTATTTACCAATTCAAATATGCTTGTTTTTTTAATTCTTCATGGGTGCATTTTCCGGCTGACTTTGTTGCATTTATTGGAAGGCTCAAGCAGAAGGGGATTAAAACGGTCCTCTTGTCAGGGGATAGGGAAGAGGCAGTTGCAACAGTAGCAGATACAGTTGGAATTGAAAATGATTTTGTCAAAGCATCTTTGTCTCCGCAACAGAAGTCTAGTTTTATTTCCTCTCTAAAAGCTGCAGGACATCATATTGCGATGGTATGTTGAGTGATGACAGCGGTACTTGACCAAGTTCTCTCCCCCTCCCACCTGCTCTTTCTTTGTAATTTTCATTATCTTGGGTTTTGGCCTTAGTTCAGTGGAGAATCATATGATAAAACATCCACTGAACTTATAATATGATAGTCAGGTTGATCTTAAATTTAGCACGTACTAGTATTATAAGTAGCTATAAAGAATTCGATTTTGTTGTTTTCAAAGTAATTGAGATATTTATGGTTGCTATTAATTAAAGAACGTGCCATGGAACAGCTTCACACCAAAATACGTTCGCTGTAAAAGCCTCATGCTGTGGAATTGCACTCAACTATTGCATGCATCTACCAACGAACAAAAAAATGACATTTTTACTAAGACAGTTTTTTTCTCCCCTTTTCTAAGGTAGGTGATGGGATAAATGATGCACCCTCTTTGGCTGTAGCTGATGTTGGAATTGCTCTGCAGAATGAAGCTCAAGAGAATGCTGCCTCGGATGCAGCATCTATTATACTTCTAGGGAACAAAATTTCACAAGTATGTCTTTTTATGATGCCCCAAATTTTGTTGTTTCACCTATATGCAACCCCAAGCTATTGATCTTTTTTTTTTCATTTTCGCCCAAATGGGTGGCAGATGGTGAAATTTTAAAATACTTGAAATTTTCATCGCTTGTGGCAAATCTTAATGTTTTCTCATTGCTTTCAATTTACACGATAATACAAGTGACCTGCTCAAGCAATCTTTTGTTTAATACAACAATGATGATGGCATAATGCATCCCAATATAGGGCTCTCTTTTTGGGAGGGAGAGGGGGAGCAGTTATCCAAGAAGATGGTGAAAATTTTCAATACTTGAAATTTTCATGGGATGTGTGCAACTTTAATTGTTTTTCATTGCTTTGAATTTGCAGCATGATAAGTATCATGCTTAAAGTAATCATCTGTTTCATACCACAGTGATGTAATGTTATATTTTTTTTTATGAATGGAGTAATTTCCTGTTTTTTAGCTTGTTAACTTAAGGGTGGGCACAAAATCCAAATTACAAAATTCAATCCATAATTATTCAAATTCATATTAGTTTTAATCCATTTAAATGGATTTATCTCGAATCCAAATCCATATTTTTGGATTTTAAATCCAATCCATTTAATTTGATATAGATTGGATACATTTTTGGATTATCCAAATTGCATTTTGGGTTGGATTTTGACTTAGCCCGATCCAGGTTGAGCCAAGACAATTCGAGCCCACGTTGAGCAAAGTCGGCCCAAGTCCACGTCGAGTTGAGTCATTCGGGCCCAAGTCAAATTGTGTCGGTATGGGCCAAAGTCGAGCTGAATCAACCCTTGGCTAAGTCGAGCTGAGTGGTCGATATTGAGTCGACCCGAGTCGGCGGGGGCCGATATTGAGCCGAGTTGGCCCATGCCAATGTCTAGTCGAGTCGGTCCAGGCCCATGTTGAACTGAGTCATTCGGGTCCTATATTGAGTCGAGCGAACCCGGTCTCATATCCAGATGACCGGGCCAGGGCTAATGTCAAGCCGAGCGTACCTAGGCCGATGTCGAGCCGAGCAAGTCCGGGTCGATGTCAAGCCGAACGGGCCAAGCCTGATATTAAGTCGAGCGGGCCCAAGCTGATGTAGAGCCAAGCAGGCCTGCCGAATGTCGAGTCATGCAGGCCCGAACCCATGTCGAGACGACCAGGCCCAGGCCCAGGTTGAGTCGAGTGGACCCGGACCCATGTCGAGCTGAGTACTCTCAGGCCCATGTTGAGCCGAGAAAAATCGGGTCGATGTCGAGTCATCCGGACCCAGGTTGATGTCGAGCCGAGCGGGCCCGTGCCGATACCGAGTCGTTTCGGCCTAGGTCGATTTCGAGTCGTGTGGGCCCAGGCCGATTTTGAGTAGTTCGGTCTTGGGCTGATGTCGAGCCAAGCGGGCTTGGACCAATGTCGAGTCGAGCGAGCCCGCATCGATGTCAAGCCCAGTGGGCCCAGGTCGATCTCGAGTCGTGCGAGCCCAACCGATTTTGAGCCGAGCAGGACTAGGTCGATGTCGAGTCGAGCGGGCCCGGACGATGTCGAGTCGAGTGGCTCCAGGCCTATGTCGAGTCGTTTGGATCCAGGATGATGTGGAGTCGTTTGGGCCCAGGCCGATGTCGAATCGTCTGGGCTCGGGTCGATGTCGAGTCATCTGGGTATGGGCCGATATAAAGCCAAGTGGGCCCAGGCTGATGTCGAGCTGAGCGAACTCGGGTCGATGTCGATTCGTCCGTACCCGGGCCGATGTCGAGTAATCCACTTTAAATGAAATTTAAAAAAATATTCAAATATATTTGATCTACTTAATGTGGATATGGATTTTAAATCCAATCCATTTATTTGGATTTGATGTAGATTGGATTTTGCCATGAACACCCTCCCTCTTATATAGTAGTAACATACTCAAATTTCAAAACTTTCTATCACTCTTCATTTTCTAACAAATGGTGGGTTTTTTAATTTGACAGGTGGTCGATGCGCTAGACCTAGCACAGGCAACAATGGCAAAAGTGTACCAGAATTTGTCTTGGGCGGTCGCCTATAATGTTGTTGCCATTCCCATTGCGGCTGGTGTGTTACTTCCCCAATTTGACTTTGCTATGACACCATCACTTTCAGGTCAGCAGCATTCTACCACTCCATTCTTCTCATATATTTCCTCCGGCTATTTAAGAAGTTATATTAATCCACACTTGTTAAGAAAGATGATTAATTTAATTAGTAGTATTTAAGTTGTTTATAATTGTAAGAATTTAAAATTATCTTTAAATAATTAATGTATGGAAAAATAATAGTAGTAGTATAATTTGAATTTTTCAAGCTAAACTCTGTAATTCTTTAGCCTTCACCAAAGAGAGCCGATTGATGACATTTTCTTATTTATAAGAAAACAATTAAAATAATCAGGAACAACTAAAATATAGTTTTATAAGAAGGGATAAAAAAAATTCAAAATAATATCTTATAATTAGAAAGAGAGTATGACACACATAAGACCCTATTTTTTTATGAATAAAAGAAATAGCGCTCTTGCTTTCTGCATATGGTGGTGCTTTGAGTATGTATTTTTCTTTATGGCAAAAAATGGTTATTTTCTGTTTGTCGCCCTTAATATTTAATCACAGGAGGACTGATGGCTCTGAGCTCCATCTTCGTGGTTGGCAACTCACTGCTTCTACAGCTTCATGGGTCTCTGATCTCTAGAAAGGGTTAGCTCTTGACAGCATTTATTCCCATTCCGGCACATACATGCTTAAATAACCTAGCATAGAGTATTACAGAGTAATCTGTATTTATTAAAAGATGAGAGTGTATATTTTAATAAAAAGGAGAAAAAAAACTTCGTAATACTTATATTTTCAGTGAATGACAACTTCAAAAATATCTTGGTTATTATTTTCTTAACAATAAGGAAGCAGTAACGAAAATTTAAACATTGAGTTCAATGTCTTGTATATTCACATCCATTAAGAAAGAAAATTGTATGTTTTAATACAAGAGCATCTGCATATTTCAAGATGTGGTTTTCTTTTCTCAGAATCATAATCTGTATATGAGGAGAAAATAAAATATGAAATCTTCTAGGATATGCATTGTTGGATTATTTTCTTGGAGTGATAAATTTTATTGAGAAAAACTGAACTAAGTGTGGTTTAGATTAGATTGGGGAGTGTATTTAGATTGGGGAGTGGATGTGTGAGGAAAGTTTATGAGAGTTTGTGAGTGATATGATGGTTG
>Ga0123341_1003526_pt1 | contig 13443 bp, 6 predicted proteins | sample Turbeapinknodule_FD_89959 | JGI IMG/M metagenome (GOLD analysis project Ga0123341, IMG submission 89959) | Root nodule microbial communities of legume samples collected from Mexico - Turtle bean Mexico pink nodule | ecosystem: Host-associated > Plants > Roots > Nodule | place: Mexico: Nepantla... | reverse complement strand
AATTAATAGTTTACATATATAATCATATTTTTTTATTTTTTTAAAAAAATAATGCAAAGTCATCTTTCTCTACAAATCTCCTCATAGAAGAAGAGAAAGTTTTAAAACAAAAAAATTGTATCGTTTTTCATGTTTTTACTTTCTTTTATTTTTCCAACTTTCTCTACACTCTTCTATTCCTCTCTTTTTCGTGTTTGGAACCAAACTTTTCCTAAAAAGGCTTTTAAGATACACTTACATTTTTAGACTTAAGAATGAAAGAAATTATTTTAGTAAAGAATATAAATGTTTTAGAAATTAACCTTTTTGGAATAGCATTTTCAAATATTAATTGTGCTTCAATATTTTAAAAAATATATAAGCTTCAGTATCTAAATATAATTATATATATATAATTTATATTTTTTTTTTCTTGAAGAGATATGATAAATAAATCATATTGTTGGATAGTGTGTGAATTCGTTTTGATTTTGTTGAAACAATTATAAGTGTAAGTGTAAGTCATACTTTATTTTTTAAATCGAGTTTCACAAGAGAAATGAGTATATGCATATTCATTACATTTCATTCTTGTTTTCGTTTGAAGATACTAAAACATCATAATTTATTATATATCCTGAAAAACTTATTTTCAATATTACATTTGGTCATTTGTTTTGTTTTATTTGAAAAATCTTTTTTTTCTCTACATAATTTTCTATTATCTCTTTTAATTGTTCGTTTCTCATTCAATATTTATCAAAAAAATTCATGTCCTTAAGGTATTTTCATTCTCTTTGCAACTTCAATTATACATTTTTTTTATGCATTTTTTATTGAAGCAACCTATTGCATCTTGTGGAATAGTAGTTCTCATTTAAATCAATTTAAATTCTTTTTATGATACACATTTAATAATTTATTTTATGCTTATTTTAAGTATTATTATTTACTGTATAATTTAATGTTTGAATATCAATATCGAGGGTTCAATTGTGTAAACACATTAGTTTATTAGGTAATCTTTATGATACTTTATCTCTAGTTATTAGTTTCATTTAATTTAAAGAGTTATTCTTCCGCTACACATCTTTTAATTTGTCTTATATCCATCAATCTCACCATAAAAAATAATAGATGTTTAGTTGCCATGAAATTTTAATTACCTGTAATTATTTACTCTCTTTTTTATAACTACTTGATACTAAAGAAATTATTATTTAATACTTTATTTATGCACTTATAATTACTTTCTTCAAATTTGATATTGAATAAAAGAAAATATGTATCATTTTGAAATTAAATCCTTAACAATAATATCCTGTTTTATTTGCAAAGATTCTTTGTTTCACATTGAATAAAGGAATATGAATGTCATTTTACATTAAATCCTTTATAATATTATATTTTATTTGTAGAGAATTTTTGTTTTTATAGAAAAATTATTTAATTAGTATTTGAAAAATACAAGTGCAAGTATGAGTACGGATATATATGTTAACTAATAGAGATTAGACACATCCAACGAGAATAGTCAATGGTGGATTTATGTCTAAGTCAATCTTCTCATAAATTTAGTTTGTACATTGATGTTTACATTTATATTTTATGAATAGGTTATATCTATATTCAGTATGATTTCTCTTATCCATCTACCTGATGAATGAACATCTCAATTATGATATTAAATATTTATGAGACCAACAAGAGTTAAATAACGATGAGATGACAACGCTAATGAATTTGATTCTGATAAAAACTAAGTGTCTCTAATATCATCTTATTAAATAAATTTATATTTAATTCAATATGGTAAAATTCACTTGTTTAATAAGATTTTTACCCAATATTGCATGTAAATTTTTACTTTCAAAAATGGTTTCAATATAAAGATACTACCGGCCCTCCATTCTATCCCTACCCATAAATACGCCTTTAATGTTCTATTCGTAGATTATTTTTTTCAAGTTTAAAATTAATTATTTTAAATTCTGTGTTTTGAAAAAAAATGAGTTAGTCTTCTTTTCAAAATTTATTAGAAAAATTACTTACAAGACTAACGGATTACAAATCACTTTTATGGAAATTCTTTTTTTATTTTTTACGTTAAAGTATCTTTAAAATTACGAAAATTAAAATATTAATCTCCAATTTGAAATTAGAAAAAATAATTTATCTTGAACTTGAAAATAATAAAAAGATATTCGAGCTTATATGTATGTTATATATTTTCATTATATTATTTATTTTATCACACTCTTCTCTACTTCTCGTCTATAAATTATATAAATTATTGTATGAATTATATATGAAGCTGTGGATTGTAGTCAGATTTCTTTTCAGTTTTATTACTTTGTTTCCTATGCATAAAAAAATACTAAGAATCATGCTTTCAAAATAAACAAACTACACTTTGAACAGAAGATTCTAAAAAAAATTCAACTGTGAATTGCTTAAATTGAATTCAAGCTCCCAACCTAAGTAACTTTTGCTTTTACTACAATCCATTTATTCAATAAAAGACTTTTAAAAGGAAAAATTCAAACACTTATCTAAAAACACATACTATTTAAAATTATTATTTTTCATAATATATATACATATATATATATATAACATATAATTAATCACTAGTTGTTCAAAACTCATAGCTATTGTGAAAAATAAAAATATAATTACAACCATAGAATTAAAATTAGTTATTCAAATCTATTTTAATTGCAAGCATTAGGACCTTCAGTTATTATGGTAAACGAAAACATTAAATTTGAGTCATCAAATCAAAACAAACTATTCAAATTAAAAATTTGATTACAAATCACATAATTTTCTTATTCGTTAAATATAATGATATTTTTTAAGAAGCGTATTTTAAATCACTTATTAAAATGAGAATATGAAGGAAGTAAATCTATAATTAAAGATCCAAACTAATTAAATAATTTTTTGTCTATTCTTTTTCTACCACTTTTGTTATATATTCAATTTTATAATCTTAAAAATTAAAATAATTAAACAAAAATCAATTTTAGAAATAAAAAATAATTAATTACTTAATTAAATTATATATTATTTTAGAGACTAACAAATTATTGTTATTTAAAGTGATTAATAATTTTCTTACAGTGAATCTTAAAAAAAGACTATTTTATAAATTTAAAGGAAACAATTTAATTAAATATTGAACAAATATTTGTATCTAGAAGTTATAAAATTAATTTAATTAAATATAAAATTAATTTAATTTAATTTTTATTTATTTAAAATATGTCATCTTCATAAAATATTAAATCTTGCCATTTTACAGACTTTTAAAGTTGTGTTTGTCATTTGTTTACATAGTGTATAAATTAAATGATAATAAAGTATAAAATTATTTAACTCGATTATATTTTGTTAATGTACTTCTTTTCTCACATTTTTTTTTCTTGCATGTGAGTTTTAATAATAACATATGTAACTTTCCTAATTTTTCCAGGTTTTTAAACCAAATTTTCAAATAGCACAAGAATTAATGCAATGGAAGTTAACTTATTTACCTACTTTATCATAAAGTATTGATAATAGGGATAATGGAACCTTCATGAGTTAAAATCACGATAATACTTAAGAATTTAAATTTGTGATTATTTGGTTGTCGAATTGAATTTTGTTAATGGATTAAGGAGTTTATTTGGCAGAGAGTATTTATTATCTATTAATGAGATTGATATAGTTTAGATGTATAGTACTGAAGATTTTATTGGATTTATGATGTAAATCCTTGAGTATTTTGCGATTGTGTTAGTTTGAAATGAGATACTTAATGCTATTTTGATTGGTTATTATATATGTGTTTTGGATATAGCAATTTAATATTTTATTATTTAATAAGTTGTTTGTTTTGAATCAATTGTATTAAAATAAATATGATTTTAGTAGTATACATAAGAAAATTTGTCTTGCGTTATTAAGGTATCTGTCTTACTTAAATGAGAATCAAATATTTTAGTTTGGATATTTCTTTAAGTGTATCTTATTTTTATTTTATTTCAAACGTAGTTGAAAATAATTAAAAATATATAATACAAAATCGATAGTAGAAAGCACAATATAGAAATATAATTAAAAATAATTTATTTTTGAATGAAAGTATAAGTTTCAAATTTGTTTTTGAGAAAAAAAAGTTTTTAATTTCTTAGAAAGCGAAAATTATAATTTATTTATTAAGAAGTTTAGGTATAACAATTTTTCACCATAGGTTTTAAATAATTTTGATACCATATATTATAAAATTTCCTAATTTTTAATTATTGTGAAATCTACAACACTATCTAAAATATATATATATATATATATATATATATATAAATTATGTCCATTTAATAATTTTATTTCAATATTTTTTAAATATACCAGGCTTTGAATTTTTTTGAAATTACTTCTCTAATATATAAGATGGATATTGTAAATTATATAAACTGAAAAAGTTAGTTTAAATTGATGTAAAACCAGTTTCTAAATCTAATATGAAATTTGATCTTATATAACAAAAAGTTGTCATTTTTCGATTTATTTCAGTTTAAAATTTTGATATAGTATATTATTTTCAGAATTGTATCACCTACACTTTATAAAAAAAAAGGCTTTATGCGTACAGGAATTTTGACATGCTGCACAAGTACACTTATGTAGACAAAAAAAATAGAAGCTTTTACTCTGTTAAAGAAAGAAAGTGATTTTATTCATAAAAAAAAGAAGTTAAAGCAACAAATAAAGAGAGTGATAGCTTTATGCTAAAGTCTTAAACCAAAAAAATCTCTATGTCTAAAGTGGGGAGAAAAAAGAGAGTAAAGAGTTCGTTAGAATTGTTCAAACTGAAAACCAACACAAAAAAAGAGAATTGTGAGCAAAACCAACTATGTTTTGAATTCTTAAAATTCTGAAATGTTTTTTTTACTTGCAAGGTAAAAGAAATAAAATAAAAAATATTTTGTTTTGAAAATTTTGATAAAGTAAAACATTGACGAGATTATAACATCACGTTGAAGAAAAGACACACGTCGAAAAATTAATATATCATATCACAATTTTTTACCACTTTGTTAATGTCATTTGACTTTGTTTTGAAATTTAAAATATTAAAATATTTTTTTTCAATTCGAAGAAAAAATAAGATTTATTCCATATTTCAGGAATAAAACATAAAAATATTTTCTGTTTTCTATTATACGAAAATTTTAGTTATTTATGAGTAACAGACTTATCTTGTGTACTGTTACTCAGAAGAATGGATAATCTTAATAACATTAGGAGAAAAAAAAGTGATGGGAGTGTGGGTTCATTAACTAACTGACCGTGACCCGTGTCTTCCGGTCAGAACTGAAGTTGACGGTGTTGGATATCAGACTCAGATCCACATACTCAAACCGGCACCGCCGGTTCACCAACTAATCTGAAAAAAAAAATAAAAAAATCCTAAGAATATAAAAGAATAGAATTTGCATTTATTTTGATGTTTGTTGTGTTCTTGTGTCCCCTCACACCACCACCTTCCGCTTCCAACCATGGCTTCCTCCCTCGGCGAGAACCTCAACCTTCTCTCTACTCAACAGGTTCAGTTTCTCTCTCTGTTTCTCTATTTTCCTATTTATTTTCATATTTGACGAATGCTTCTGAATTTTGATTCGGTGACTCATCCAGCAAGAGTTGGTGAAGATGCTGTTGGAGAACGGGCAAGACCACCTGTTTCGAGATTGGCCTCCTCCCGGCGTCGACGACGACCACAAGAAAGCGTTCTTGGACCAGGTTTTTTTTCTTCCTTCAATTCAATTGAATAGATCTGCTACTTCCTTCGTTCATTCTCTCCCTAAACGACGCTGCGTTTTCATTAGCTGACTCTGCTCGATTCGAGTTACCCTGGCGGTTTAGAATCATACATCAAAAACGCCAAACGGCTCTTGGCTGATTCTAAGGCTGGCAACAACCCTTACGATGGCTTCACTCCTTCCGTAAGTCTTAACAAACCTGGTTTTTATATGCTTCTTGTTTTCAACATTGCACTTATAAAGTGTACTACATTCTACTGTAATAACGTTCGAATTCTCGGTTTAACCGTGGAAAAATGCGTGACACTGTTTGGTGGTGATTTTGAAGGTTCCAACGGGTGAGACTTTGACTTTTGGTGATGAGAATTACATCAACTTTGAGGAAACAGGTGTGCATGAAGCTCGCAAAGCTGCGTTTGTTCTTGTTGCTGGTGGTCTTGGTGAGCGTTTAGGATACAGTGGGATTAAGGTATGCCTTGTCGCCCTGTGTCATCGTTGTTTTTGTTGCTATGCTATTGTGTGTAATGCGGATGTAAACACTGATTAGAGGAGCGATTATTCTAGTGATTTTTATTTTACCTCGATGATAGAGTAATCTTCTTTACCCTCCTCCCAAAGCAGAGTATTGTAATGTGGTAGATGCATATATGTATTTAAGAAAGTTTGAGTTTACATAAAAGAGAAAGTAGCTTTTTTTATTTAGATTAATTCCTGATTCGTAAATCTTAATCGTAGCCGTTGCCTCTTGCAGGTTGCTCTTCCTGCAGAAACCACTACTGGAACTTGTTTCATACAACATTACATTGAATCTATATTGGCTCTTCAAGATGCCAGCTCACAAGGTAGTATCAGCTGCTTATGTGGTAAAGCAAAAAGAAAAATTGATGGTGCATGTAACTATTTAATTCAGACAATCAATAGCTTATTTAAATTATACACAATTCAGATGACCCAGAGTCCATTTGTATTGACGGAAAATAACTTTTGCGCATAAAATTTTAGAACATGACTTGATTTTTGAAAATTTCCCTGTAGAAAACAGCTTCCTCCTAGAAAACATTTTCTGGTAATTTTTTCTTAGAACATAGTTTCTGCTGTTGCAATATGTCGTCAATTACTTAAGATTTTCCTTTAAATCCGCCTCTCATACAAAAAATAGTCCAGTCTCTTGTGGTTATTAATGTTAACTATCATATTTCAAAATCCTTTGGAGTAATGTGTGTAGTCTTCAATTTTTAGGTGAATCCCAAACACAGATTCCTCTTGCTATTATGACATCTGATGACACTCATGGACGTACTTTAGAGTTATTAGAATCAAATTCTTATTTTGGTATGCAACCCACACAAGTGACACTTTTAAAGCAGGTATGTCTTTTGATGTCTGTTTGGATAAACTCTTCATTTTGTTCCTTGCATAAAAATTGTTTACAATTAATCCCTATCATGTTTTAAAGTTATAAGGGTATCAGAATTTTTTTTCCTTTTGGGACCAAATTGAAAAACAAAAAAAATGGTGTGAAGTACAGGTGCTAAATCCAATATTATTATAACTTTGACAAACCTCAGGGATCAATTTGTAAAGGTTTTTTTCATGTTGGAACTAAAACAAATAGATTTTTCATTTAGGAACTAAATTGAAAAAATAATGTTTGATGTTTTTTTAATTAATTCTTAACCTTGTAATTCAGGAAAAAGTTGCATGCTTAGAAGATAATGATGCCAGGCTTGCATTGGAACAACAAAACAAGTACAGAATTCAGGTAGTGATATGCAGGGTTCCAGTATTATTGTGACTGGGAAGTTTATTTAGCAAAAAGTAATGAATGAAATGTATTCTGTTAACCTCAGTTAAATTCTCAAACTAAGTGCAATCTATTGACCATTTCTCTTTGCGTAGACAAAACCTCATGGGCATGGTGATGTGCATTCACTTCTTTATTCAAGTGGGATTCTGAACGTATGGTATGACTTCAACAGTCCATTTATCTTTTAGGGTCAGCTTGGGTGTCGCAAATTTCATATTTTCTATGCTGTACATTTGAAAAAAATTCAATACATGTTTCTAAATAATTTAAAGAATACTCTGAATATATTTGAGCACACCCAAAGAACTATTAAGTAAATCTATAAATATTGATTTTCAATTCTGTAAATTGATGGGATTGTATTCTGGAAATCCAAGAAATTAGAAGCGCAAAGGGTATACTTCTAACATAGACTTATATATTTATAATTTTATATAATGATTTTCATTTGTTAGGTATGATGCTGGGTTAAAATGGGTTCTATTTTTTCAAGATACAAATGGGCTTCTGTTCAAGGTTAGTTATTTTCACATTTCGTACTTTCTGAATTTAGATTCAGACGCACTTGGTTTGTCTATCAATATATTTTAAATATTCCTTGCCTCATGATTTGAGGATACAGGCAATTCCAGCAGCACTGGGTGTCAGTGCTTCCAAACAGTACAATGTTAACTCTCTTGCAGTACCTCGGAAAGCAAAAGAAGCTATTGGTGGAATCACCAGACTCACTCACTCTGATGGTAAGCTAATTGTTTCATCCCTCATAGACAAAGAAAGCAATGCTGATTCTGGACTTAATGTTATTAATTTGGGTGTGAATAATAGGATTGCTTTTTGTGCATGTCACAGCGGGATATAACTTCTCTCTTACCTGTAAAGTAATTAGAAACTGTAAATTTAATGAATATATTATTATTTATCATAATTAATAATAGTTTGTGGAAGAATGATAGTTTGTGGAAGAGAGATAGTTTATATGATTGAACTTGATATTGATGTAGGGTTGGTCATGTGAACCGCTTGCATTTTTCTGTGACTGGTAAAAAAGTTGTAAATAATACTGTGCATTATTAGGAAATCTTGTCTTTAACCGACTGTTATACAAAGATGATAATTGAATATGAGTATAGTATCTGCTTTGATAACTCATAGGTATTCATAATGCTGAAACAGATTGATACTGATCTTCCATGTGTTCACTTGAACTGATACACTTCACATTGTCGAATGGTAAATTTGTGAAAATTAAATGTTAACAGTTTTTTCATCCCTCTCATTCTCTCCATATCTCAGCGCCACTCATTTTTCTTTCTCACAAGGATTGAAAATGCTACCAAATTTAATTCAATGGTTACTGGGAGAGATCCTTTCCTTTGAGAAAAACAAAATATTTGAAGTGAGTTCAGAGTTTGAAATCCAGAACAATTGTCTGCAGCTAAAGTAATATGTTGCCACGTATTTTTACAATTTAACGAGACTTTTAAAGTAGTATTTCTTATACTTTTGGATGCTTTATAGTTTTATTCAAATATATATTAATATTATATAAAAAATGTATCTCTATCTTGACTTCATTACGTCAGTGTCCTGAATTTGTATTTTTACATTTATTGATGATTAATTTGAATGCATTATTAGGGAGGTCTATGGTGATAAATGTGGAGTACAATCAGCTAGATCCTCTTCTAAGAGCAAGTGGATACCCTGAAGGTGATGTGAATTGTGAGACTGGCTACTCCCCATTTCCTGGAAATATTAACCAAGTAACCTCTTTTTCGTACTTCAACTTTCTCCCCCCACCCCAACTCCTCACTCTCATGGAATTTGCCTTTTCGATTATCTGTTGTTGGGATGGTTATTATGCTTATCTGCATTGCTCTTAAACACCACATGGCTGTGATAACCATGGCTTAGTTATAATTGTATCATTCTAATTATGTCCTTATTTAGCTGAACTATGCCATGATTGCATAGTAACAATATCTTATTCTAACAGTTGATTTTAGAGCTTGGTCCTTACATTGAAGAGCTCTCAAAAACAGGAGGTGCCATACAGGAGTTCGTTAACCCAAAGTAATTGTTCTTTCTCATACTATACTTTTTATTTGGGAAAATTCTAAAAACCTTCCCGTAATTTGACCATGTGTGCTTTGGTCTTGTTGCATTCATAATGTTTAAAATGTGCGTAAACTTATTTAGTTGTTCACTTCAATTCTTTCACAACTATTAATAAAAGGGATGGAAAAGTGCATGTGTCAACTATCTGCTTATTTTAGGATCTATTTAAACAGTTGTGGTGGAATTGGAGCAAAAGTGCACAACTCAATAAGTTTGATTTGAGGATCATTTTGCTCATTTTGAAAGTAATGTGACAAAGTGCACGTGTCAATATACCTTTTTTGTTGTAACACTTTGTTTCAGGATGCTTCAATCTTTGTGACCAGTTTACAAAAAACATGCTCTGGTTTAATTTTCTGCCCTCTATACATTTAAAAAAAAAGGTTTTACATCGTTACCTATATAAACAAAACATACGTGTATTGAGTTTTCTTACGATCAATCAAAATACACATACCTTGTTTCTCTGCACCCTTCTCTCTGTTTCTCTTCTCGCGCACTATCTGTTCTAGTCTAGATGATCGGAAACCCCCCTTTAAGGTTCCCCTTCCTTGGTTAGTGTTCTTCAGTGACTCGCACGAGTAGCCCTAGATCTTTTTTCTATCAAAAAGTTTATTCAGATGACTAGTTGTGTGATCAGGGTGTACCTTTATTACTTCTCACTGGTAGTTCATTATTAGCTGAATTCACCAGCCTCCTAAAGTTCATTTAGTTTATTGATATTGATGTGGACATAATTATAAATAAGTAACATCAATTTTAGTCATATTGTAGTTCTGTAAAGCACTGTTACACCTTAAGGAACTTATGGGACATGTCTTCTTACTGTTATATTGTCAATGTTACATCATCATGCTATATTTTCTTACTGCAGATATAAAGATGCCAGCAAAACTTCATTTAAGTCCTCAACTCGACTTGAATGTATGATGCAAGACTATCCAAAAACATTGCCCCCATCTGCCAGGGTTGGGTTCACGGTAAATTATCTGTTCGAGATCAGTGTATAAATCTTAGCAAATCATTGCTTATCGAGCTTGGCTGTCCCATCCTTGGACTTAACCTATTAGGCTACAGATGGAGTCCGTCCATGCTACTTTGTTATGGATGTTTGGTTGTTATCTAACCTGTCCTATGTAATCTTGTAGGTGATGGAAACATGGTTTGCTTATGCACCGGTGAAGAATAATGCTGAGGATGCTGCTAAGGTACAACATAAATTGTAATACACTAATTTTGCATGGAGAAAGAAAGTTGATAAAAAGAGACATAGAGGAAAAATGCGTTTTGAGCCCTTGATTCCCTATTGAAGTGTATGCAATTCTTAATTGGAGTAGACTGGAAAGGTCTAACCATAAGTTTGTATGCATTTAAAAAATTTGGATTTGAAATGCTATCTTGATGGTAGAGATTTTGAATAATGTTATCTTAATTCGCCAAAAGTTTTAAAAGAGAGAGAATATTTGTTATTTATTTTGCTAATTTTACTGAAGGTGCCGAAAGGAAATCCATACCATAGTGCAACCTCTGGAGAAATGGCAATCTATCGTGCAAATAGCATTATTCTCAAAAAGGTAATGTAGTGCTTTTACCCTCAAGTCTTGAATGCCATGACGCGTTGGTTTATTTTGTTATTAGAAATGTCTTGATTTTTTTATTATTTTATTGCAATTATAGGCACTAGTTTTGAAAATATCGGCTTGTTATTTTAGGTAATTTTAAGGTATTTGTGATAGAATTGAATTCCTTTTAGAACTCTATATGAACTATATAGGAGAGTTCTATAAGATTGTTTTGTTGCCAATGAAGCTCTCACATGGCTATAATAGGGGGCCTGCTATATACAGTTATTTTTGCTTCGAATGTTATTCCAACTCCGAGGATCTAACTTGTCTCCAGGTTGATTTTAGAATTCCTATGTCTGTATATCTATAAGGTCTCGTCTTGCCTCATTAGTGCTTTTGTCTAACCCTGAGATGCCAATTGTTAGAACTACAGCCTACATCAGACAACTGAGTAGCTAACCCCGCATTTTTCTCCTGCCAGGCCGGTGTCCAAGTAGCAGAGCCAGTTTTGCAGGTTTTCAATGGCCAAGAGGTTGAAGTTTGGCCTCGCGTCACGTGGAAACCCAAATGGGGTCTAACTTTTTCTCGGATTAAGAGCAAAGTCAGTGGAAATTGCTCCATTTCCCTAAGGTCTACACTGGCCATCAAGGGTCAAAATATTTTTATTGAAAATCTGTCCTTAGATGGGGCTCTCATCATTGATGCTGTGGATGATGCAGAGGTATGGCAATACAATTTATCAATAAATTTATTTTTTTCTTTCCTGAGTTGCATGTTAATAGCTTGAGAGGACCAGTTACCATTTGATGTATGACAGACATTACTAGAGTGTGCACCTCCTCATTCACCTCACTATTATCTACTATACTTCTAATTATCCATACCAGATATGCTTTTTCTCATGGGTGCCAGTGCCAGGTTGGAAGATAACTTTTGTTGAATAGTCAAAAACATTTTAGCCATAGTTGATAACACAGATGTAGAATGGGGTGTACTAAGAAGATAATTCAAAAGATAATTACAGGAGATATAGTTTCAATTTTCAACAGTATAACATAGATTGAGATCTCAAATTACATAGCAATCCATGAAACTAGTTGAGTCTAGCTTTTCTTAATTATTACCCAACTAAATAATCCTGTTCTCGCAATTTAAATGAAAGACATTCTTAAAAAAAATGAATCTCCTGAACACTAAATTCCCAACTTAAAATTTCGTACTCCAATAATTGCACATAATCTAGTGTTTCCCATTCTTAGTTTTATTATTATACTCCACCACTGATGCACATGTTACTGTATGTTGAATATTTTAAACTGAGGCTGGAATTTATTTTAAAAAATTAGGTAAACGTGAGTGGTTCTGTTCAAAACAATGGTTGGATCCTTGAAACTGTAGACTATAAAGATACGACGGAGCCTGAGGTATTGAGAATCAGGGGTTTTAAATTTAACAAAGCCGAGCAGCTGGAAACGAAATACTCTGAGCCCGGCAAATTTCACTTGAAGGCTTGAACATGCATGCTCTGGCAAAGATGTTTTAGCTTTCATTCTACATCATTCATTATTATTTGTATGTCCTTCCTCCACTCTTTGGTTCTTCTGTCATATGAAGTTTTGCATAATTTCTCTCTTATCTCCTAGCCTTTGGTGTACTATTTTGTTCATAAGTTTTGTCCCCACTTTGATTAGAGAAACTATTTTTTACATTCCTGGTTCAATGTGTAAAGAATCTGAGTTCATTTTTATTGTTTTGTTGCATCCTATGGGCAAAAATTTGTAAGGATATTTAATACTCAATTTCATTTTTATCTCTACTCTATCTTAAATCCCAAAATATATAATTGTTTTGAAATGTAACGCATCTGCTACTTCCCCCGAGAGCAAGCCAGTCTGCGCACGCTGACATTTTTTCCAAAAAAGCTTATTCTCACTCTTTTATTACTTTTACCTCTTTTTCTTCCATCTTATTAAACTTTTATTCTGCTACTATGTATTTTATTAAATGTATATGTCTTTATGGTTGAACTTTAAATATAATTGGAGATATTGCTACTTTATACAAGTTTTTTTTCCTTCTTTCTATATTCCTAATATAATCAAAATAGATTATTTTTTAAGTATATAATTTTTTTCTTGACAAATGTTATCATTATTTACACCTATTT
>Ga0123341_1003524_pt1 | contig 13448 bp, 6 predicted proteins | sample Turbeapinknodule_FD_89959 | JGI IMG/M metagenome (GOLD analysis project Ga0123341, IMG submission 89959) | Root nodule microbial communities of legume samples collected from Mexico - Turtle bean Mexico pink nodule | ecosystem: Host-associated > Plants > Roots > Nodule | place: Mexico: Nepantla... | reverse complement strand
GGGGAATTTGTACTATAAAAAGTTTTAACTTTTAGATTTATAAACCAGAAGTTTTTGAATTTCACAGTGTAAAATTATAAAAAAATATTTAATAAAAAACATTAAAGAATATTTGAATATTTTTTTAAATATAGATGCAAGAAAAAAGACATGGAAGGGCATGAAAAAATTATCTTGAATCTCTAATTCATAATACTTTTAGAAATTTGATAATAATTTTAAAGTTATAATGTGTTTTTATTTCTATTCTCATAAATAATTTTGTATTCTAATGGCTTTCTTTACCATTATATATTATTAATGAGAAAGAATGATGGAAAAGATTATATGGTTGTCCCATATCAATCTTATGTTCAAGAAATTTCTTTGATTAAACACTTTCTCATTTCGATAAACAAGTGATTGGTTGTAACATTATGAGTTCAATAATGACTTCTTACATTCAACTTTTGCTTTTGTCCCCTCTAAATTTAAAAATTGGCAGTGTGGGATATAAAGGCTGAGGTTTTGATATGGAACCCTATTATATGGATCTCCACAGCCAAACAGCAACAACCATATCAGCGAAATATTCTAAAAATTACAAAGTTTAATTAGTTTTAATCACCTCTAAGATATATATTACAGTTGTTTCTCTTGTAGTTATATGATCAATAATAGCTAGTAACCAAAATTTTCTGGAATAATTGTCTTGCATATGATGGGAATATGGAGTTGCATGTGAAATTATAAATTCAGTGACATGTTTGTTTGTCTTCTCAGTTGACAGTGGTCAACAAGAGTGATGATTTTTGTGGTGTTTTCATTTCTCTTGTCAATAGAGTAACAAGTGGTTGAGGATGTTCTATTTATAGCCATTTCATACCACACATGCATTGTCTAGTCCTGTCACCATCTTTACCACCCCTATCTTGGTTTCATCATAATATACTAACCACCATTTTATGTTTTAAAGCTAACTCCTCAAATTTACAAACCTTATTCTCACACTAACTTTTTTATCTGCTAGATTGTAATATTGGACTCCGGTAACTTTCCATCTATAATTTTGATCCTTTGTTTTTCATGCAACTTTTTAGGACACATTCAGAAAAAGAATCTATAGTTTTAGTTCAATTTCCTCTATTTGTAGGTGTTTTATTTTTTATTTTGGTCTGTTGAATCTACACCAAACTTGTTCCTTTTTACTGCTAGATTGACAGAATTTACAGAGAAAACAGAAGACAGAAATAATTAAGACAAGAAAGTTAGAAAATCCTGAAAAGGTAAGCTGAAGATCTAGTGGTAGAATTAGGAGAGTTGGTAACCCCATAATGGCCCAACATTAGGCATAATTAGTACACTTTCCACGTGCCATACCCAAGCAGATGAGACGTAGGATTCCAAACTCTTGGCTATTCAAGTGGCCTTGTTTAACCACTCGTCAAGGTTATCATTATTCAACAATCACCTCATCAACACATCAAATAATGCATCGTGTCATCCAAGAATAGGCAAAGGTTAGTCATTCTGACAACACTTACATGTCAGCCTTCACTTTTTGGTATGATTTTTCATCTGAATAAAAATAAAAAATAAAGTTATGAATGTTTGGTCTCTTGATCAAGTTTGGTCTTTGATCCTTTGAATTACGTTGGGCGTATCCTTTGGAACAAAATTGGGAAGTACTGCAAAGTTTGGATTGGTTTTGCAATATAAAGAATAATGGGGAGAAGTGCAGCTTGTGAGAGAATCTGGCATGTTCATGTTTTAGATTGTTGTGGCACAGCACACATGCATGCATGGGGAAAAGTTTATCTTGCTTGAGGTTCTTATCTCTTTCTCTTCATTGCACATTTTATCTTATTTTTAAGCCAAACTTCTTTGTCTGCTAAAGCTGTTAGTACGTCCTCTCTATAGATGTTTTGAAATGATAGTGGAGAGTACCACCGGTTCATCCAATCATTACAAAAGACCAAAAAAAAGGGGATTCAAAGGGTTCAACTAGAGTTCAAAGTTTATCCGAGAGTAATTATGTATATACAGATACACACTTACATTAAGTCTTGTGTAATAAAATAATAATAAAACTGTTAATATATTTAAATTAACAAAAAAATCATATTACGTGTTTAACCATATAAAATGTCATTTGAAGATGTTTTGTTTTGGGTGCACTTCGTGCATCTCATGTAGAGAAATGTCAGATTCTTTTTGAAATTTTTTCACTGGTGGAATAGATGACTTACAATAAGTTTGAACACACCTCATGAATGAAGAAAATAACGTCAAATTGATCAATAAATTACAATATTCTTCACCATCAATGAAATAGTGTTACACTTTTTGTACAACTCTTGAGCTGAACAGCCAAACATTTTAGCCTCATGAGTTCAACTGAAAAGAATGCTCTTCATGAAACTTATTTTCTCGGCCTTCTCTTCAAAACTTCACTGTAAGCACGAATACAACCATGACACAAGAAATAGTCCAAAAGCAAACAAGTTTTCTATACAAAAATGGTTCAAGTTTTCACAGTGAGAAAAGTATAATGAACACAGATCGCTGTTTGATAAGAAAAGTGACTACTGCTTTATCTTGATAAAGAAGTTCTCCTCAGGCTGCTTTTCCCAAAAAAAGTTTGCAGCCTCTATCCATCGGGGATGAACCAAAAACTTATGTTCTTTCACTGCCCATCGGGACTTCTCAGTACCAGCGTCAGTAGCAACTACGTGTGTCACAGACAGGTCAACTTCTGTCAAACAAGTAGCTCCCATCTGCTCTGCCATCTTCCGCAGAGATGGTAATGCACCATGAAAAATACGGCTGAAAACGATCACACATCCGCCCAAGACTTCACTTCGAACCGATGCCAAAACCTTGAAAATTGAATTGACTGTGAGGACCTCATCAAGAGAATCACGCATTAAGATTCTAAAACTAAATAAATATTTCCACTGACATAATGAGAGCAATAAGATAAACACATGAATAACATAACTACCTGCCTCACATCTCGATCAACAAGATCTTCTTGATGTTTCTACAAAGGATTCCCCACCACACAGTTTTAGTATTGTATCAGAAATAACAAACATTTAATCCGGATGGCATATGAGGAGTGACATACATCAAAGAATGTGCAATGTACTTGTCTGAGCACTTTGAGGATTTTTGCAAGTGCTCCATCAGTTTCATCTTCATCATTCCTCAGTTCAGCAAGGGATTTGCAATTGAAACCAAACTGCCGACAACTCGAAGCAAAAAAATGGTATCTTTCCATCAGTATAAGATTATCTTTATGCTTCATCCATGCCTGCAACATTTTCATACATTCCATTAAAAAGAGACAATTTAGTTCATAATTTCAAAATGACAAATGGCACCTGAAGCATTAAATGGGTAGATCATAGAACATCTTAAACTAAGGTTTCTATATAGAAAGTGAACTTAATATGGGATAAAGAGTACAGTCACTGATCAACTATGCAAAGTGATTTCTGAAAGACCTTTAGAGACAAGCAAATGCGATTCTTTTTCATAACAAACTAAAGTATAGGGTATAACTTTTTTACTCATTATAAACTCGTTTTTCGTTTATTTCATTAAAATTGAAACATTTCCATTCAGAAGTAGTTTGACCAAAGTTGTGAGGCCTACAAGATTGCTAATAATGGCTAAATGGAAGGCGTGCCTTTCAGTGATATTTAGCAATTGAAATACAATAGTTTCTTCCATTATCACTGAATTAATTATAAACAACAAGCAATTGACTTTATAGAATATATGCCAAACCAGTATGTTATTCATATAGACTAAAAGAAAATATTCAAGGACTGTCTTGCACATAAAATAACTTTTACCAAACAAGCATTCCAATAAAGTAAATCAGCAGTACAAGTCAGAAACTAGCAACGCACTCACGTGTTCTGTATCATCAAGAATTAAGACTGCACTTTCTTGCCCTAACACAACATCAAGACCCTTCTGATGCTTCTGAGTCCCATCATCACGAGAAATAACCTTCGCATTGAAGTATACTCCTCGAGGATCAAGTAGCTTAGCCATCTCCAATGCATATGGCCGATCACCCATAGTATATATGTACATCTCAAACATTTCGCTTGCTTCTTTCAGAAATGAGCGGACAAAGGGCCTTAACTTGGTCATCATATGCATGTGGTCCAATTTGAAGAGGCTACCTTTAGAGACATCTATGATTTGATTTCATTACATATCAGTACGGAAACAAAAAGCAACATCCATAATAAGTAATAAGAACCCAGAACATCAAATGTTGAAATCAAGGAGAAGTTATCAGAAAATATACACACAATGAACTACAAGTAATGAAAGGGTTTCATTTTACAAAAAGAAGGCCAGACTTTAAGTTGAATTCATTCAAAGAGCTATCAACTATATAAGAAATGTAATTTTTTGAGACAGATAGGATATTAATTAGTTAGTCTTGGGGCTAGTAAGTTAAACAAATAGGAGGGTGGAAGGGGAAAGGATTCACTCTATCTTGCACCATTGAAGAATTGAACTTTGCTCTTTTGAATGGAGCAATCCTTTGTAAAGGGAAAACCCTAGAAGGAGAGATCTCCTATTTTGCTCTTTCCATCCAAACCAATAAGATCTTTCTTTTCTTTCCCATTTCTATTATCCATTCTTAACAAGCATGACTTGATTATATTTATGATATGTTAGATGAAGCATGGTTGTTGCAATTGCATTAAAAAACATATATTCTCCATTTATATTCCCATTATTAACAAGGGCATATAACTTGATTCTACATATGACATGTTAGATGAAGCATAGAAAAAAACGATGATATTAATCTTTTAGCAACAAAAATAACATGAATGAATAACTCTTTATTCAATAACAAAATTCAAAATGGTATTATGGACAACATATTGCATGTTTGGAAGTTTCCAAATGAATCAACAAACACAAGATTAAGAAATATAAAAATAGACAGAAATGACTCATTCGTTCCCCTGCCACACTCTAATAGACCAAGTCCAAAAGATTCATAGAGCAAACATTTCAGTAACGGATTATCTAATCCCAGCATAGTAGAAATATAGCAGTTATCTACAGTCAGTTTTATTATAAGACGAGATTGCAATGGCCAAATCAATTAACCAATATCAATGAAGTAATTGAAGCAAAGGACATTTAAGCAAAACTGCTGATTTCGAATACTAATACCAATTACCAAAAGCAAAAGCACATTGGTTTACACATACCTTCTAGAGAATCTGTCTGATCAAGCAAACTTGACTCTTCTGAACTCAAATCAGAAAGGTGAGTGGAATTTAGCAGTGTGTGATCTAGGTCAAGAACAAAGTAGAGTTTTTTCCGACATAACAAACTCTTCATGTCTGTATTGCGCAATCTAGAAATCTCGTCATCGTGAAGTCTCAGTCCCTGAAAATATAAATTTTCCATCATGCTTAATAAACTGTTATTTGGCCAAAATAAATAACTAGCTAGGTTATGTCTACTAGTCAACCATCATGCTAACCAAATCATGAAAATGTCATATTAAATATTAGAGGATATTTAGAATGTTTATAATAGAATCAACACCATCAAATTCTGGTGGCACATATAATTCATTGATTCAACTTAACACTTTTATATGAATGCCCCAGCACATCATATTTTAATTCTTCTAGGAATTTAAATATAAAAATATATCCTAAACGAGTGGCGGTACAAGTTCAACACTACACTTTTTATTCATAATAGATAACAAACAAACAACTATTAAACCAGAAAATCACTATTTACCGTTCTACAACTTATTTCAGGTTAATCCAACAGTGACGCTCCAAAACTAAATTTGTAATTCCACAAGATAAACATCTGAAATAATGGATACCTACTGTATGTACCCAAATGTCTATTTATTTCTTATAAGAATTTTTAATATAAAATTTTATCCCAAATGAGCAGTGCTACAGGTTCACCACTACACTTTTTATTCGTAATAGATAACCATTAAACCAGGAAATCACTATTTAACATTCTACAGCTTATTTCAGGCTACTCCAACAGTAACGGAAATTGCAAAAACTGCCATGCAGCAGTAACAACTATCCAAAACTAAATTTGTAACTCCAAAGCATAACCTTCTGAAACAAATGGATACCTTATGTATGTACCCAAACGTCACACCAGATTCCCCATCCAACTTTTGCCCACATCTTATACACATACTTCCAAACGAGCCGGGATGCGTACATACATCTACCTTGACAGATACCTCTGCAACAACAAAGAGAGTAACGAAACTTCCCAGACAAAAATGTAAAGTTGTATAAGAATCATAATAATAGTTACACAAGCATGAGAAAAGGTAGCACAGAACCTGAGTCGTTACAAATAAGTTTAAAATCTAGTTGTTGTTAATGTTTCTTGGTGAAGTGGGGAAACAATTATTTGACTCAACCAGTTTACAGATGGCAATGCTACTTAGATAAGCTAAGGTTCAATCGGGGAACTAGTTCAAGAGAGATTTGTACATAGATAAAACTAAGAAACACAAAAAGTTCATTAAAAATTGAGTTTCTCACTTTCAAGAGAAACGGTGGAGTAGTAAAAATTTTACTTATGCTCAGCTTCAAATGTGGTGCAAACAATTCCGGTTCCCTGCAAAGATAATCAAAGAACGAACTAAAGCAATCAAACTTACCTAAGTTTTGTTTGATGATTCCTTCTAAAGTAGAGCCCTCAGTTTCCTCAATGCTTTCAATTTTATGTCTTTTAATTCTGCTTTAATTCATAAATTAAAGTATAACTTAGTGAAATTTAACCAAAAAATGAAGCAAAAAATTGTAGCATCATCTCTCACAATGATATCTGCAACATAAATAAAACAGAAGCATGACTCTAAAATCAGTCTTGCCCTCTTGGACTACAAAATGATTCACAATCTGACAGACCACAAGTAAAAATAAGATTTCATAGAAGCTGAAAATATTCAAAGCAAAACTCCGATGCACACTTACCGTTAGTTATTAAATATGCATAAGAAGTAGTAATATAAATTCAATAAAATAGTTGACGAGGAGGAATGATGGAAAGAAAGATGCAGAAAAGATCCTATACCAAATTCTTATTTCAGTGACTGTAATTATCATATAAGCAATGCCGCATAATTAAACCACTCGTTGTGATCTTACAAGATTTATAAAAAACCAACAATCAATCTGAGAAGCACCCAAGCACTTGAGGAACTCACCCTCGAAAATTAGCTATCAGAGAGAAGAACCAGACACTTAAATATTCTATTGAGCCTCTCAAACTAACTCCCTATAGTAATACTCAAGTTCCTATCACAGTCCTGCTCCTAAGAGTCAATAACTTTCATTATACAACACTTCCCTCAACTTCCCATTGGTCAGAGCCTTCCACAGAAAAACCCTCCGTAGGCAGCCCAATCCAAGGCACCAACAATAAACTCTAAAATACTTGCTGAAAGGATAACTAACAAAACAGGTCACAGAGAATGGTACCATGTTAAGTAAAGAGAAACTAAGAAGGGGATGTAATGAATTCTGTGTGTTTGGTACACATATGAGTATTTTTATTTATAATGAATAAGAGTTACAATAATAAGGAACATAATCAGTATCTAATAATGGAGAATATTTGGTAAGATATTTCTCTATCAAATCATATCATATATCTCCCTATTAAATGTGATTAAATCATATATGTACCACTCCCCTTTAAGTTGGAGAATACATATCATTCGAGACAAACTTGTAACACGTGTCATTAACACAAAACCACTTGAGACTCAGTGAACATGTCAGTGAGCTGGTTGCTGAAGTGGACAAAGTAAATAATGACAAAGTGAGTAGATATTTCCCAAACATGACTTTTTCTATTTCAAAGTGACAATCAACTGTAAATATGCTTTGTCATTTCAAATCATATTTGAAACACTCCCCCTCAAACTAGAACATAATTGCATGAGTAAAGCTTATTAAAATTGGTCAGAGAGTGCAGGGCTGCAAAACAAAAAATGTCGGAGAGCAAAAAATAGTCATTACACAGCAAGGCAATGCTAATGGTGGCTGTCACGAGCTAGATAAAAGCTTGCAAGAATAAGAACAAGAAAAGAAACTTGCCAGAAAAAGTCTGTGGTGAACATCAAAATCGGCTGGAAAAAGCTCGATGAAAAAGAAACCAAAAATCATTGACATATAACTCACTGTAAAAATGTTGATGGTAAACAGTATTTGCTGGAAAAACATTAAAAATAAACAATACTCATTGAAAAAACTTTGGCAGTAAATAATAGTACTTACTGATCAGACAATGTTGGTGGTAAACAATACTCATTATACAAAACGTTAGCAGCAAAATACTAACAGACCAAAAAAACGGAAAAGGTAAAAAGTATAAGACTTCCAAAAAATTTACTCCTATGAACAGTGGGCTCATAGGAAAAGCATGAATCTGAGTTCCCTCTCATTATACAAAAATAAGTGAAAGCCTCAATAACTTTCCCTCCTTGAAGTCACTGATTCTGGATCTGTCAGAGTGATAGCAAGGAACATTCACACAATGAATTGAATTGAACAGAAACACCAAAACAACAGACCAGAACATCAGAGGTAGTGCCAGAGAAGAGAACAGCCCAAGGACAGAAACAACTTGAATGTGCTAGAAAATGCCAGAAATAGACAGACAGAACCAGAATAATGAAGCATGTTTCAGAGAACACACTATAATTTCAAATAGGGTTTTAATTTTGAACCCTGAATAAGGGAGTGAAATCGCAAATTTGTCCACTAAAATAAACCTTAAAAAACACTATACTCTGGGGGTAAACAGGGGCTTTCCACCACTAATCAAATTTGCACCCGCTAGTAGTTCTGCAAAATCATATAATAGCTACAACATGAAAATGAGACACGATCTGAAAATGGGTAGAAGCCTAGCACTGCGACACAAAGTACAAACAAATATGACTATAATTTGTCTGCACTCTGAAGTCTGAACCACCACACAGTACACTTAAAAACAAAATGAACAAAGCATTGTTCAACTACATGGGCTCAAGCATCAGTTCTATGGCTCAATTGATTCCAATTTCACTCCATCAAAATCCTGATTTTCCAGAATACCATTTATAAGCACCACAGTACTCCCTGTGTTAAAAATGCTTGTCCTCTAACAGGTCATGATCTGATATAAAAATATGTCACTCACATCTAACAAACTTCAATATATTCGAAATTTGAGAAACCAAAGTTGACAAGAGTTCTTAACTCGTACCAGAGCACATACAATAAAAAAAAGAAAAACAGGTTATGAAAAGCACCTGACACTCTCAAGCTCATCTTGATTTCCAGCCTCTTTAACTGGTGAGGAATAAGGCGAACTTGCACCAAGTTCAGCATCAAGAAATGCAGCGAAGTCATCACTGCTGGATGAATGCACAGGAGAGTCGGTAACAACACTCATCTGCATCATACCCATCCAACAAAACCAAAATCCAGAAACAAAGGGGTCACAACAAATTGGAAAATAAAAACAAGTGACAAAAGCTAGAAATCCAAGGAAAAACAGTTTCTCAAACAAAAGGAGTATTATATAGAAAACCAGCCCACAATATTGGTCCCTATCTTGAAAGCAAAAGTGTCGTTCACAAGAAAAAGAGCATGAAGTAATGTAATAAGATAAAATAAAGAATAAGAATGAACGAATGAATGAATCCCTAGGAATTATTTACTCGAGGCAATGGTACTGACAAGGTAACTTCAACTTTGGCCCACTCTTGTTGAAGTAATTGGGCTTAAATACATTTGGCTACCTTTCACTACAACTTGGGCCTACTAAGAGAACAAGGATCTCTTGCTACGTGATTAAGGTCATGAATATCACTTCTGAATTTGCATAAAACGCTCATGCAAGCTTATTTTTTTCTTCTATAAATGCTTATTAAAAATTTCTCCAAACATACATAAGTAACGCTTGGTCAAACTAATACAGTTCATAAACATATCTGCCCTACTTAAGTTCGGTTAAGGATCTTGAATTTGAGTTCACATTTACTACTTGTTAAAACAATTTTGTCTATTTCTCATCAACAAACATGGTCAACTGGATTCATCTTTTATCAACATTAACCAACCACACATGTATGCATATAATCCATCCTTCAACTTTAGAAAGTGTACCATTAGCCAAAATTACAGGTGCTTGCCTTTGATTTTCTGTCACAGAACTGGTCTGATACCACCACCGCCACAATCAAACATTGCTTTTTCGTTATTTATGCCTCTTATCAATGAAATATGGACATTTAAAAATAATAATGGTACGTTTTTTATGCCTTACTCTCTTATCATAAATTATTATATGACCCCTTACTGTTATTATTTATAGTATCGATCAACCTTTACAAAAATTAACTGAGTTCATGAATACATTATAGGATGATATGATAATTTCTCCAATTATTTGACAACATAGCCACAGATTCTTCATTTGCATGTGAGGGTGAGATCAGACCAATGACTTTAGCTTCCTCAAAACAAGTGATGTGAGAGCAAATGAATCTATGCATACAAAATTCCTCCTTAAGACCCTAATAATTCAACCCCGTGCAGTTTACCTTCACTAGTTTTTCTTTTCTCACAAAAGAACAGAATAGGGAGAAAAAAGAAAAGACTAACTACTGTCTCTTACTCCACACACAACCCCATGCAGTAAATGACCCTTTACTGTAATATGTTGTTAAAATGAAATGTTATTTTATTATTACTTCTTTTGTATGTACCGAGTGTTAAGGTTAGGGTTAAGGCAAGTGTTACCTTTGTTTTATACTCATATATATATACATCAATACAAGCTCATCAGTGTAGTTTGAATACATTTTTTTCTCTATCTTATTTATTCAAATTGGTTAATGTTTTCTAAATTCGACAATTTAAGCAAAGTATCTGACACATGTCATACACATGTAGTACGCATATCAATGTCGAACACAGAGACGTGACATTGAACAGACCTGTTATTAAAATTTTCTACAACCTTAGCTAATTAATTAGTTATATTATATAATACAAAAGTATTCATACATCTCAAGATAAAGTCTAAGCTTTTGAGATAGTTTATTCATGACAAATTCAATAACTGTCTTATGCTTCTTTTGAAATATAAAAGCTACGAATTTGGTTAAAATAAAACCAAAAAAGCAAAAGGCAAAGCATAGGTTTATGGTGTCTGGGATATGGAGAATGATTCTTTCGCAGAAAATGTCTAATCCAAGAGTTATAAAGCCCCGAAACATATTTCTTCATGCTAAATTACAAGCCCAGAGTAGCAAAATTTGGACTGTCCAACCTACTGATAGAAATAACCCCTACAATGCAACAGTTCAAAGTTCTCAAAATCATGCGAACTGGAGGATATACGGCAATCAAGTACATTTATAATTTACCAATCACCTCTAAAGTGATTGTCTACGGCTATGGGATTAATTTGAAACAAATAAAACAAAACAATCGGGCAATAAAACTGATCCACAACCTTCTAGTGCTACCTTTGGGTTGAAATATAAAAGGCCAAAATTGCCTTATTGCGGAGTAAAATATTAAACGAGATAAATGATAAGGAAAATATAAAAGGATATCATACAAGCAAAATAATGTTGAATTAAAGCTAAAATTGTCTTATTGTGGACTCAAATTGCATTCATTTCATTCAATTATGCTGCCATCACCCAGACCTGAAAAGTGTGGCCTATTCACATTTGATGAGTGAATTTTTCAGTCTATAACAATTATTAAGTCAATCACAATTACCTTAGTAATTATGCCCAAAATTTTATGATAACAGCTACCAGTCAAAATAGTTCGATTTCCCTAGTTAATAACAAAAGATGATAACATCTGTTTAAACATGTACCCACATACCGAAAGGATTAGTAGTTATCGTTTCAGTTTCACTACAAGTTAACTGGTTGCGAAATAAGTAGTAGAACTTTTGATGTTCTTGATTAATAGTTAGCTTAACAAAATATATGTTGCTTGCATCTTCCTTCTCCCACTTTTACATTAAAGAACCATTTATAAGTTATTCTTGTTAGTGGAAAAAATCCGGTAGCAAGATCAATTGAATGAAAATGGGAGTCTTCCTACTAATACTACTAATATATCACTCACCTGCACAAAATGATGAAGCAAAAATGTTTAACATTACAAAAACACTCTTCTCACCCCCATGATCATATTAAACTTATGCTATCAGCAAGAGCATGTCATACACAAGCAAGACCATGCAAATTTACGAAAACAGTATTAACCACTGACAGAAATGGTGGCACCCAACGCAGTAAGTATCAGAGGTTTACCTTTTAGGGCGAAGCAGCAAGACTGTGACCGTGGCTTTCTGAGTGCTTCTCAGCGCCACCAAAGCTGAATGGCTTTCTGGGCCCCTATATGCTACGCTATGGGCTCCCACAGGGTTTGGCTTTTGGATCGAAACGCTTTAGGGATTTGGGATCTAGGCTCCATGGTCAGCTCCATTGATTTGGGTTCTCAACAGTTTCTTTGGGGATTTGGGGGGAAAAGAGTGTTTTTTTTTTCATTAGCAGAGGAGAATTTTGTGCGTTAGGGATTTAGGCGCCTTTTTTTCAGTGTCTCCGAAAGCATGAAAGATTTATCTTTTGTACATTATTATTTGTAATAACAAATTAACTTTTTTATTTTGGAATATTAAATTTTAATTTCAAGCACTTCAGAGATGGAATAAAAATACAATAAGTTATTCCACTCTTTTTTGGTTTATCACTGATTAGAGTATCATCTTGAGGTAGAGTCCTCATTCTTTCTAGCATTTTCTTTACTGGTTTGATATTCATGTCTGCAAAAAAATAATAGAATAAATTAAAATAAATAATATGATACAATATAATATAATTAATAATATAGGAACATAAATATTTAAAAATTATAACTAATAAAATATTTAAAATATAATAAAATTAAAAATAGTTCAATGCTATAAATTGCATTTAATATATATACATGAGTGTATATATTATTCCATTTTTTAAATTTTGGACAATAATGTTGAGTAGAAGTCTTTAATTAGCATTATTTTGTTAATATTTTATGATTTTTTTTTAAATATACACAAACTATTAAATTTATGTCGTGAACATAAATTAAATTTTATTAATATTTTATTTAATTGTTATCGTGTTCTTTACCCATCATTTCAACTAAACAATAAACCTTGTTGAATAGAAGAAAGTCTCTCACTTTTAAGAAAGTTCAAGTTATTTTGAGTATGAAAAAGTTTAACGATAATTTTGGTGTGAAGACTTTCCGTGTTAGTGATAGCATTGACCTTATAGCAAGAGGTAGATTATTTGTCATATATAAGAAAGAATGTCACGCAATAAAGCTTTATCACTACAAATGTTACAT
>Ga0123341_1003523_pt1 | contig 13451 bp, 10 predicted proteins | sample Turbeapinknodule_FD_89959 | JGI IMG/M metagenome (GOLD analysis project Ga0123341, IMG submission 89959) | Root nodule microbial communities of legume samples collected from Mexico - Turtle bean Mexico pink nodule | ecosystem: Host-associated > Plants > Roots > Nodule | place: Mexico: Nepantla... | reverse complement strand
CTTCTAAGCCTTAGGTTTGTTTCCTAACTTTTATCATATTAGTTTTGAACTTTTATTAATTAATAATTTGTAATAAGATACTTGTCTTTATAGTAGAAAGTGATTCTGTTGCTTTTGAAATTATTCTCATACAAGGTATTTGATGTGATGTATTCTTTTTTAATTGAAGAATAACTTAATATTTTTTTTAAGAAGAAGTCACCTGAATATCATAATACCCTTTTCCATATCTTCTGTACTTCAAATTCTTGTTGTTCTCGTTTCCGGTATGTTGAAACTGTTTTAGGAAATTTTAATATTTTTGTTAACAACCACTGTCGTTGCCACTTTAATTCCTCTCTGATCATGCCTCAACTAATTTTTAAGAATCCGAAAGGATAACACCCATAAACTACTTTGATTTCACTGAAGTGGAACAATGTTTATCATTCAACACAATGACGAAAATGGTTATTTCATTGAGGAGAAACATGATAAAACCAACGTTGAAGAGACTAAGATTAGAGAAGTTTTTTTGTGTTTGAAAATTGAATATGCACATCTATTAAGAATAAAAGATGTCAAATCAAAAGTATTAAGATGATGTAAAAAATATATTAATGTACATGTATCACTACTCTTCATGGTTTGTAACCTATATGGAAGTTAGAATGGAATAAGATATCTAACAATTTTGCAAAGAGTTAAGAATTGAACACACACGAGAGTGTATTGACTACATGTACACATGAAGAAATCGGTAACATTTGACCACATAAAATTCATTGCCACAGTATCTTTCACTTAAAAAAAAAAAATTCACATTGCACATTTATTTTCCAACCATGATAATGATATATACCTGCATAAGCATTTTATTGACTCCATCTCGACACTTATTTTGTGGCTTTTTTCTTTTATTGTTAACGGATTTGTAAAATGTTGACATTGGCACATTCAATTTTGAACACAAGAAAACTTTTCTAAACTTCTTATTTTCCTCAACGCTAGTTCCATTATGTTCTTTTTCTTGTTAGACATACCGTTATCATCGTAATGTTGAACTCTAGCTCCACAAGCATTACTCCACAAGCATTGCTGCACTTTAGTGAAATCATGTTTATCAGAAACCCTAATAAGCTTTTTAAAGCAGTTTGACAGTCTTATCCTTTCAGATTCTTAGAAACGAGTTAAGACAGTGATTTGAAAAAATTTAAAATGGGAAATGTCTACAACCACATCAGACATAGATTATGGTCTCTAGGAACCGTCCCAACCACACCGAAAATGTACAAATGTGAATTACAAACTATATGATTTTTTTTTATTTGTTGGATTTCTCACTTTTAGATTTTCTCCACTTTTATCTTTTTTTTTTTCCTGATGTTCTACACCATTTTTTTCCACTCTCTCTTCTTCCTTCCTTTCCATATTTAGTTTCTCAAATATTTTTCCTTTAAAAACCACTGTGACGTTATTTTCACGGCTGCTTCTTCCTGCACCTCCACACCTTCTTGTGCCACTTCATATGTTTTTTATATTCTAAAAATATCTATTTTTAATATTTTGGATTATATGATTCGAAAGTCTTTTTCTAGATCCAGAAGGATTATGTAATTCGGAAACCTTTTGTTATTAACTTTTGGATTATGTATAGAAAAACTTTCAAATTTTGTAATCCATAAGTCTTTTTTTCAGATGTGTGATTAGCTTCCAGATTACATAATCCAAAAGTCTTTTCTAAATATGAGATTGACTTCCGTTCGGATTACATAATCCATAAGCTTATTTCAAATGCAAAAAAAAAGTTTTGAATTTTATAAATATCAAAAACACTTTTGGATCCAAAAACATCTTCCGGATTCTTCCGAATTATGTATGAAAGTGGCACAATAAATGAGAAAATGGTATTTTTATATTTAGTAAAAGGGTGGCATGGAAGTTACATAAATGGTATACTATTAATATTTTCCAAAAACAATTTTCACTTTAGTTTTTAAAGATTTTCTGAAGAGAAGTTAGTCTTTTCATTAATAATTCTAAATCATCAGAAGACCATATCCTCATTTATGTGCCCATTGACAAAATTTTTCACTTCTAGATCAGATTGTCTGTAACATTTCTTTCTTCGATTCTTCTCCCTCAACAACTGCAACTTTCTCATTTCCTCTTTCTCAACTTCAATTATTTTTCCACCATGATTAAAACCTTATTCGATTGTTGTCCAAAACCCTACATTCTCAAATACATCCTAATTAGAAAATCCAACCCACATCCATAAAAAGTTAGAAAAGAAAAGAAAATCTTAAATTTCTAATGGAATTAATCAAAATCCAACAACCAATAAAGGAGATTGAAAAATACTCCCATTGGAATGGAAGAAAGCACAAAAGAAAGTTGAAGATGGTAAACGAAAAAAATATCCAAGCGAAGCTTCAAGCTGAAGAACACTCTTATTAGAGAGACATTGACAGTGATAGTTACTGAAATTGAAAGCTGAAGCTTAGACTACGGCCAAAGAATTAAAAGCTACAACACTTTCTTTACTTCCATCTAAGTTGTTTTACGTTTAGGAACAACAAAAAGCATTCAAAATCTAAATCAGAGGATGTTATTCAAGCAATAAACAGAGCTTCGACAACACTACTTTAAGTTGCAATTTCTTGGTCTTAAAGATGGTGTTTCTATTAACGGAAGAATTCAACTAATAAAAACATTAGAACTAACGTGCAAGAATTTTTCTTTCAGAGGCTTTGTCGGTCATCGGCCATATATTTTAGGGACCTCTTTGATACTTCACTCTTGTCTTAATGCAGGTGTTTGGAATAATTTATTTTGAAAAATAATCATTTTATATCCTAACTTCTAAAAATTTAAAAAATAATAATTTTCCCATGATTAATCGCAACTAAATAACAACTCGCTCAACCAACAAATAATATGGGGCTTGAATTTGATTATTATACTTATTCCAGCAAAAGGATCACAACCTAGAAGCAAAAAATATACATCAACGGACACAAATAGTATCTTAACAGAGCATCAGAAAATCCACAAGACATGAGCAATGCAGCCATAAATGCTCGAGGTTCTTTGGCACAACTATATAAATAGTCAGTGTTATCTTCTACATCACATTATTTTATTCCCCTTCTCTTACCTTGCCGGAAATCTGTCATCTCACAGGTGCCATATCAAGCAGCACTTTCAGACTTTTAGTCTAAGAGGTCTCTTTCTCATACACATCATTGGCATATTTCCAATTAATAACTTTCCAAATGTTCTTCAGATAATCTGGTCTAACATTCTTGTACTGCATTGAGAAAAAACAAGCATACATCAGAAATTATTTTGACAACAGATATGCATCCAGGAATCTCGGAAAGCGTGTCACCTTTTCTTCCTGATTGCCAAATAATAGCAAGATAAAAGTTTCAACATATTGTACGTGACGAAAAATTAATTTATTTATAAACCTGTGAGTATGTGAATATTCTATTCTAAGGTGGGTGTGTGGATTTCAATTTCTAACCAACATAAAGGACGTAAAATGAATACTCCATTGTAAGTTGTGACTTTACCTGAATTCTTGAAATTATAAGCTTCACTAAGATTTTGTTTTACTTTGTTAATAAAAAACAAAAACAAAAAATGGCTTTGCTACATTATATACATGTCTTCCTTTGCTAATTTATACAAATGAATGTTTCGTCATACCTTTACATTTCTGTTAATTATTGGACGGAATTTTAGGAAGAGGGGCTTGATTTGGACGGCTGAAAAACTACGAGGACTTTGCTTCAAGAAAATAAACAAACTGAAGACTAAATATGAGCAATTACATAAAACATAGTGACTAAAAGTGTACAAAACCTTCCAATTCCGAAACCTAGCTCAAGAATGGGGGAGGATTACCCAATTCTTATAAGAACTATTTTGGCCCTATCCCTAATCAATGTGAGAGATCTTAACAGAAGCTAATAATAAACTTCTGAGACTTAGGAGAAAGCTATTGCATCATTTCCTACTTGTGTTTATTATTAGTTTATGTTCACTAAAACCAATCAGTAATTTCAACTATCAAAATGCAAATAAATATAAAAGCTATAGAAGAACGTTTGAAGGCGAATTTCAAGATGAAATAAGGCAGTCACACTATTAACTATGTTAGGAAACCAATTCTTTGTAACTGACATTTTATTAAGATAAGTGTTGGGATGAAAAAGCTCTAAAAAAGGCGTTTCAAAATTGAGAAAAAAATAATTCAATTCTATTTTAACTGAAGAGATCTTCTTTTGAAATTCCATTCGGAAACCAAGAATCAATTTTTGCAACCACCCAAACAGACCCTAAATTTGACAGCCCAATATTTCTTTGCATCTCATAAGTCATAACCACCAAACTGAAAATATGCACAGGATTCAAGTAACAATATTACAGCAACCACGCTGTCACTAGTGTATCACCAAGTCATTTTTACCTGTAAGTAGTACGCATGCTCCCAAACATCAATACCAAGCAACGGAACCAGATTTGGTGCCTTGGTAACCAGTGGGTCCTGCAAATAAAATGTTAAAAATTACATCATATAATCAACAGACATATGCATAGAAGCATAAACATAGTTCACTAAAGCTAAAAAAATGAGTATGTATGAGGATTGAGAAAAGACAAAAAACTCCAACTAGTTCCTTTTCTTTTCAATAGTTTTCATTATAGAAATATTTATATATCCTGAATACCATTAACATTTGAAGAAGTCCTCTACATTCCAATAATGTCACTCAATTTTAATCTGCACATTTTTGCTAATTTAATATTGAGTCCTGGCTATTTTAAAATGTTGTAAGCAGGTCCCTCAATCATTAATTGCTATAACTTCATTAAAACTGAACTGACATTACTGAAACTTGTCTTACCAGATCTAGAAAAAAGTAACACCGGCCAAATAGCTTATGCCCCCTTCAACTATAAGTCAGCCATTGATTCAGAGGCAGCAAGATTAAACAGAGCTAGAGAGAAAAAGTTCACCTGAGGTCTATTGGTTGTTTTGGTGGTTGGGTCTAGACAAACAAAGTGATAGAACAGTTCGATAGCCAGATCAGAAAAGCAAAAAATGGAAGACAAAGAGAATGAACAGTTTAAAGAGAAGAATTGAGGAAAAACTGATAAGATATGGTGGCAGGTGGCTGCAGGTCCTCTCGTGCTCAGACTTAAAGCTAAAAAAATGAGAACTTGAGAGGTTGCTCTGTCTCAGCAATGATAACAAGAGAAAATGAAAATGAAAAAGTGATTAAAAAAGGATGGAATGACAAATAAACACTGTTGGTTTACACAGGTAAATATAGTTTGATATGCATATAATAATATTATTTTTGTCCACTAGGCAAGATGTTCTTTACCTAGAGAGATAAGAATTTATGAAGGTAAGTAAAAGACTTGACTAAAAATTTAATACAACGTGTGTAAGGACTCTAGAAATTTATACCTATAAATAAACTTGAAGTCTAAAAAGTCAAACGCAGTTTACAAAGCCATATTACAATATTAAAGTATTGTTTGGTAAAGTATTCTTTGATTGTTGAATCTCATGGGTTTAACATGAGGATTATAGATTATTCCAAATAGTAATATCAAAGTAAAAGATCTTGAATGGTGTGACAACTTACAAGAGATACAATAGAAATACAAAAAGGCATAATTGGAGGCCAAACCAAAAAGACTACTTTAATTTATTTCTTTTTTATTAAGTTACTGCTAATCTATGAAGCCTCTTGGGATCATGTAGAAAATGAGGAGGGGCATTGATGGTGGAAGGGTCAGTTTACCTGGTTGGCAGTGGTTTCAACTACAAGCCTCTTCAACTCTTTGTCCAGACCGAGCCACTGACAAGGCAGTACAGAATAAGTAAAAGGAAACAGCATTTCGAACAATGGCCAAGACATTAAGCTTATGCAAGGAAAGAAAATATTCTGGGAACTTCAGAATCTGACCAACTCACCACCCAACCAGACCCCTGCAGTGCTGCACCTTCTGCATTAACTTTTTGTATCAATGCTTCAAAAGAGCCAAAATGCGTGTCAATAGCCCATCCCAGTGAACCCTTGGGTGGCTCACCACCTCCTTCCTGCAAAAGGGGAGAAGTTTTATTAGGTAAAAGACCACCAAAGACAAAATACTTTCCCATAAAGCAGGATCAAAATACAAACTTACACGAACAGGAGCTAGATTTTTCCAGAAAATAGAATGGTTGATATGACCTGCAGGAAATGATCCTTAGTTGTACATGAACTGAATGAATTAGATAAATTTAAAAACCATGGAAGATATATCCTGGCTTCATCACTCAAAAGTTTTTTTGGTTCATTTTAAAACCAGGCATAATTTCTTACATGAAGAGTAAAATATGAAAAACACAGACAACAACTCCGGATTTCATTGCAGTTATGCAACCACTGTCCATTCTCATCAACCAATCCATCTTAGTATAGAGGCTAGACACCAACCACCCCCTTCGGTTTCCAAGCAGAATGACAAATTTTGGGAAACACACACACACACAAGCACTCAAAGATCCATGTTACACAACTACTGCATTTGGGTGAAATAAAAATTATGTTTGTTCGAGTACGATACAAAACGGAATGGTCGTCATTTTAATCATACGTGCATCAATGGCTAGGATACAATACAATATGTTACTTTCACTAAGCACTACCAGAATCACAGCGGCGTATTAAGAAAATCCCCACTCCCCTGCTTCTATTTTACTCCTGACTTATCACATCAACAAAGGCCAATTAACTTATCACATCAACAAAGGCCAATTAACTTATCATCCAGAACAAACTAAACAATCCACTACCACCTATTCAAGAATCGATTTTAATTCAATCAACAAATCACGCAGTCGCCGTATTTTAACATTGAATAAACCAAAGAAGACATACGAAAAAGAAGAAAGAGAAAAAGGGAAGCGGACCTCCGCCATTGAACTTGATGGCGGCCTGGAGCTTAACGACGGCAGCGGAATCGGCCTTGGCAACGGCATCTTGGAGCTGCTCGAGGGCCTTGTTGTAGTTGGTGATGTAAGTCTGGTGGTGCTTCTGGTGGTGGAGCTGCATGATTTCGCCGCTGATGGCTGGCTCGAGTGCCCCATAGTCGTAGTCGAGATTAGGTAACGTGTACACGTGCAAGCCGCGTGAGTGAGTAGCCACCGCTGAGCCTACTCGGAGAGGGTTGGCGTCATTGCGGAGCAGCGAGGCTAGGGTTTTTCTGGTCAATAGGGCTCGCGCAGCCATCGAGAAAGATACGGATTGAATGGATTTGTAAATCAAATGTTTTGTGGCCAATGCCAACTATATAAGATGATGCTACTAATACTCTTCTTTCAATAATACTTACTAAATAAATTCATGCTTTTCAATTCACTAAACTTACTTTTTTTAGTAACATTTTCTAAATATAGTGATTGATTGAATATTAGAGAGTGTACACACCACACCAGTCTCAATGGGAGCGTTACAGCACACCACCACCACCCCACGTTATTAACATTTTCCGCCGCTTCTATTTATTTTATTCAGACTCATTTGAAACTAAATAATGAAATGCTCAATCAGAATAATGTTTTATCCCCTCATATTGGGTGCACTTCTATTCTGGTGCTGCTACCTCTCCCAAAAAACCCTTCTTTTGTTATCATCATTTGCACCATTTCTATCTGATTCAAAAATACAACTTGTTTTATTACGTATTACATGATGAGAGTGAACTCTTCTCTATAAACATTAATAGGGAAGGAAAACAAAAATACTTTTTTAGAATGGAACTTGTATATATATATATATATATATATATATATTAATTTTAACTTTATTTAAAAACTTATTTTCTTCTCATACAATGAATATGTAAAAAGTCACAGTAGAATAACATTGTTGCATCTTGGATTCTGAATTCTATATCCAAGGACATCGCTGCTAGTGAATACCTGCTTCCATTGCCTCTGCAACAGCAAAATGGATCCCGAAATTTCCAGCTTGAAAGAGATTTGATGAGCCCTCATCAAGGTTATATGACATTGAGTCGGTTTTCATCAAGGTTGTATGTCAGTATTTTACAAAGTGAAAGTTTTCCTTACATTAACATGATAAACAAGTATTTACCCAAATATATCCTTAGTAATGGATGCTAATTATTTTGTTTCTTTTTTATTAGATGCTTCTTCATTTCATTCACTCGAAACCATATCTGCCGCACGCTTGAATTGATGTAGACAACAAGAGAAGCAAAATCAACAGGGAAATGAGAAATATTTTTTTCTTGGTACTTCCTTAAAAGAGCATAAGTTTCAATTTATATTACAATATACAAAGAAAAGATAGAGGGCACGAGTAAAGTTCAAGCCAAGAACAGTATATAATGCGGTCGTCATGCTTCGAATAAGTTCAGTTTCAAAAAATAAATAATACAATAAAGACTAGAAGAAATGACTACTTTTGGTATAGGAATACAACCAGGACATATCTAAAACACACAGGAAAAACTGTGAATAAAAGAAAATAATAACCGGTAGGTGTTTATACGTTATTCAGGAAAAGAAAAAAGTTTGAATATCTATATGAAATTATAATGTAACATGATGTGAAAACATCACCAGAAAAGTGTATGCTACTATAAGGCATATCTGTTGGCCAATAGAATTACGACATGACCATCTTGTTCCCCTCCCTAATATTGTTGGTCGGCAAACGGATATTAGACTATAGCTACTGAGAAAAATGACAGGGACATATATTTGGCAGCAATTCCACTTCCTAATTCCAAATGATCATGGGTGTCAACCCTCTATAAGGACTATAACTGTTCTTGAGAATGCTATAACGAAAGCCCATTAAACATACTAGTCATTGCTCTTGCTCCATACAGGGGACATCTGTCTCTGTCCAATTGTATCACTCACAACTGCACTTCCATTTTCCACATTGACCAGAGGATCAGATTCACCTTCTCTTGCCTGGAAACGTTAAGAAGAAATAGTGACAGAATGTACTTCTAGAAATGATTGTGGCAGTGCAAAAAACTAAGACATGCAAAGTTGGCCGAACAAACCTGGGATGCTTGTGATGAAGCTTCAATAGTTTTTTGCTGGTTCTCAAGTGTGCAATAGTAAGAATATAGAATCATCCCCATCATGGCTATCATAATTCCCAGAATGTTTCTCCAGCTAAATGGGTCTTGGAGTAGTATATAACCAAAAGCCAAGACAAGGCATGTCTTCAGGTGTCCAAGAACCTGATAGGTGACAGGAGATGTCTTTCCAATAACAAGGAATGTACTAAAATTGACTGAGATGGAGATAAGGCAGGAAAGAATAATGAAAACCTGCAATGCAGAAAGAAGCAGTTGATAACACGTTTAGAAAAGGAGTTGGAACTTGAGAATACTTGCTTAATAAGTTAACTCTTACCGTCACTTGTGTTGTATACTTGAAACCAAATACATTTTGGTTGGTTAAAAGTTTATCCAGATATGGACCAAAGATTAACAGGGTTGCTGCTTGATATGGACATGATTGATACAGAAGCTGGGTGGAAGAAACCTTGAACTTCTTTTGGATAGTATTTGTCATCTAAAAGCAACTAATTAAGGACAAGACACCAAATAAAACAGTGACATCCCAGGAAAATAAATCAGACAACCATCTGTGTAAAGCTTTTAATTGCAATAAAGCTTTTAACTGCTAACTATCGTCAAATAACATAAATGAGAGTCCCTAGATAAAGAAAATGAACTTGTCCAAAGTCAAGGGAAACAGGGGCTTCCAGGCCAAAAATGAGGCTCTGCATGTAAAGCCTTGCACAATTTAAACAAGAAAACCCAACAAAAAATGAAGTTAGGGGTATGATTAGTTCTTCAACCACCTCATGTACCTTGGGCAGAAGATAATCGCTTCAAGTGACCAAGGCAAACATAGAATTTCTTTCCACTATAATTTAGCTGCATAATCCATAAATATTGAACATGTTTAACAAATAGAGTATATAATAATAAATGCCAAAGTTGAACACGTTCAAAAATAAGTCCCCAGTATATATAATATTCAATCTATCACAATTGATCAGACAATATTGCGAAAAAAAATTCATGGTAATGCAAGTGAAATTATTTAAAGGATACAATCTGAGCAACACAAGTTGTAATCACTGCAAGAAAAGATAAGAAAGAGCCAAGAGCATTGAGCTGCAAATCTGTGACAGTAGCAATCCCGACACCCAGAAGGAGGATACTAAGGGCAAATTGAATTCTCTTACTGCAATAACAAATGAAAAGACAACAATGAATTTTATTTATTGAAAATACAAAGGGAAGGTAAGCTCAAACAGTTAAATGTGCATAACAATTTGATACAAGCATACTTGAGGTCAAGACATTGAGTGTGTGTGTGTGAGAGAGACATAGAGAGAGGGAGACAACAAATAAGGCAAAAAAAGGTAGGTAAATGAATCAATTCTTCATTGACCATTACATAACTATCATTTCGAGTATATATCAACAATCAAACATAAAAAATCATAGTACTGACAAGAAGCTAAATGGAACCTGAATCTCTTCCCAAGAAAAAGGGTCTCCAACAGTACAGTACAAGGAATGATTGCCAGCTTGGTCATCTGAAAATGAATATCACAAATATATTCAGAGCTATGTAGTACAATCACTGATACGACACGGACACGGAGATACATATAATCTCTAAAATGGAGGACACGGGAACACGAATTTATATATTATATAATTATGAATTATATAAATTGACAATAAAAATTTATGTGCATTAAGTATGTTTCAGTGTTTTTTAGCATAAAGATGTTTTTTATGACTGATTCGAAAAGATTTGTTTATTAATTTTTTAAATAAAAATTTATACAATAAGTTTGAGTTTTTAGAAAACTAATATATTTCTCCCTTTTAAAATTGTGTTATACCCATGTTAGAATTGTCAGAAATCAAACAAATATTTTTTGAATTGGACACTTAACCGATAAGTGTCCTATGAGTGTCGTGTCTAATACGTGTGTCCGACTCAGACACGCCATTTAAGAAAAATGTCCGAGCTTCATAGATTCAGAGTCAACAATAGTAAAATGAAAAAAACGGAACCCATAACAAACCTACCTGATAGAAGCCAACAGAATTAAACCCCAGGCTCAAATTTAAAAGTCCAATTGAGATCCCATTTAAAACCCCAAATCCCATTACAGCTTTCTGCTCAAAAGGTTTGTGCTCAAAGAATCTCATTTTGAGAGCCACATGAAGGGAACAAAATGTTACAAGCAGATGCCAGCTGGTCAAAGTTGTAGCTGCAAATATAAAAGGACAAATTTCAAAAACATATATTGAAGTGTAAACATTAAAGCTCAAATTTGCACACAGATAGATGGAAATAACCTAAACCATATCATAAACCAAATTTCAAAGGAGATAAGTTTACGTTCTTTGTCAATAGGACATAAAATAGGTAAATTAAAAAACACAATAATGATAAGTAATATCTAATGTTTAGATACTTCCAGAAAACAAAATCAATGACTATAATTTTTACCTGGCAACTTATATATTATTCACATTACTAAGCAGTTGTATAGATTGCAGAGAAAGAGGTAAAGAAAACAAAATACTTAACTTGGTAACGCCTAGCGAATACAGACAATAGATACGTCCAAAGTGGCAATATTTAATTTAGACAAAGAAGGGATATCAACAATCCAACAGATCATATCAATTTCCGCATATAGTATTCAGGAAACTAAATTCTAGACATAAAGGCAACATGACAAATTGTAAAATTCGACAAATCCAATCTCCAACTAACACTTCTAGTTTCCCTAAGGGCATGGGCAGTTGAGTTGGTGGAAAATGATTGTCAACCAAAAGTGATAACGAAAAACATTTTCTTTTCCACCTTCTCATGTTGAAAGAAGCAAGTATGGCGTAATTTTCATTATAAACTTCCACCTAAATAGCCAACCAGACACACCCTAGGTGAGTGCATAGTCTAGATCGCTGGCAAAATACATCACAAGAAGTAGCAGCAAGTACAATGGATCAACTTCCAGTTCCAACAAAAGAGGCAAGAGGAAGGGAAGGGTTAAAATTATGAATCTTCAATTGTAATAGCACACACGAAATCACACAAACACTGACGGAACAAGTAGGTTAGTAAAGGAAGAAATGAAAGACACAAAAAAGTGGCAAAAATAGAAAACAAAACAAGGGTACAAGCTTGCAACAACAATCAAGAGGGAAGTTATTTTACCGAAAATGAAATGCAATGAACTCATCAACGCCTTATTGCAAATCACAATGGACACAGATGAGACCACAGAAAGAGTCAACGCGCCCACAGTTCCCAGCTGGAAACGCTCTCCCTCGCCCATCTTCGTCTTTGCTCCAAAACCTGAAAAACCAAATCCAATCCGAAACAAAAAGAAGCATCCCCAATTTCAAAACACCAATCAGAAGGGGAATCAGCCAACACCCAAATGACATCAACAACAAAAAGAAGAAGACGTTGAAACAGCAGAACCAGACATACCCAGAAGATAAAAACGACAACTTTACCCCACCCAGGAGCCGACAGCGGAGCAGGGGGGAGAATTGAGTGAATTGAGCCAAAGGGGTTTACGATTTGGGAGAAATTTAGATCGATTGAGTGATTTAGGGTAGAAAGAGAGTGAATGGTGAGGTAAGCAGGAAAGGAAAGTAAGAAAGTGAGGAAGGAGAAGGATTATGGTTGTGAGGAAGAACAGTGAGATGCAGAAGAATGGAATGCTTGGTATTGTTGTGATATGTGTAGAGCGGTGAGTGAGGTAGCAAAAGAGATTTGGTAGTAAAACACTTAAAACACTCTGAAAAATGGAATTGATTAGAGTTAATTGAAATGGGGTTTGGTAATGGCCAAAACAGTTAGTGGCTTCAGATCCATAGTCAAAACCAGACTTTGCTTCCAAGAGAAATGTTTGGTAGTAGGGACATACCTCTGTTCAGACACTTTTTTTAACAAAATTTAATGGGCTCAATTATAACTATTAATAATAATGAAAACACACTATCTACATCTAATCTAATAATAAAAAGTAAAGTATCACTGTAGATTAGTAAAGTACAAAATATTATTTATTGGAGCTATAAAATAATATCTGAAAAAAATAAATATTTTAATTACTTAGATGCTTTTATTAAAATAACTACACTTCACTTTTACTAATTTCTTAAATATTATAATATCAATAAAATTGGTTGTGTTTATTAGAGTGAAAATTATGTATAAAAAACAGTTAAAAAACTACATTATTAATTGTTATGTACTATTATTATGATTGATATTATTTTTATTGATTAATTAATAATAGAAATTTAATTAGTGATGATCCAAATTAATTAATGACGGTCCAAATGAATTAATATTG
>Ga0123341_1003521_pt1 | contig 13452 bp, 10 predicted proteins | sample Turbeapinknodule_FD_89959 | JGI IMG/M metagenome (GOLD analysis project Ga0123341, IMG submission 89959) | Root nodule microbial communities of legume samples collected from Mexico - Turtle bean Mexico pink nodule | ecosystem: Host-associated > Plants > Roots > Nodule | place: Mexico: Nepantla... | reverse complement strand
TATAAACTAGTTTCTAAATTAATATCTAATTAGGTATCAGGTTCTAAGTCTAAGTATCTATGTTTCTAACAATAGAATTGTCAACGTTTTGGCCACATCACCAGTTGTCAAATGGGAGTGGGTTCCTCTCACGAACAAAATCAACTAACAAATAGTTTGAAGATGTGATTGTATGTCTAACAAAGTAATTAATTTGATATTAGAGTGAGGCTCAAAGTGAAAACGAAATACATTGTTGAAATTAATTGTATGTTAACTTCGTTTCAACATAAAATAAAATTGAGAAGATCCCCTTTAGATGGCGTCTTAGATTGGAAGAGTCATTGCATATTCCAAAAACCATTCTACATGAATTGGTCAATAGGTGGACCAATGATGATTAATGTTTTAGGATCAGAGAATATTATTTAGTCCTCTGGATGTATGTATTGGGGTGGGCTTGGGTGCCGAGGAAACAATTAAGTTGGAAGATGATGGTGGTGGGTTAGTCAAAAATTTGTTTGGCAAGGAGGATATCACAATAAGTGTTATTGTTAAGAAACTTAGCGATAGTAAAATAAAAAATATGTTATGTTGATGCCTTTTGTAAGTTGTATATATTGATTGGGTTTGTAGTTCTTTATTTCCCTCAAATGTTTAGGTTTGTGACTAGTTTTTTTCATTTTGGTTGTTGCATAGGTTAGACCAATTGAATGTGTAAAATTGGGAGAAATATGTTCATGGCTTATTGGTTAGGAGTTCGAACAAGGCTTCCCAACTTTTCAACCACCAGAAGAATGAAGAATGCACATTGAATTCACTTAGTCGGTTGTTTTACAGTGTTGTAAGTTAGTGTAATTACTTTTGTATAATAAAAAATGAAAAACTATAGTATGTATTTTTTTATATTGGTGAGATCGAAAAATGTAGTATTTATTTTATATGTTAACTTGAGTTTTTTTGGCAACAATTGTGAGTTCAACACGTTAGTATGGGTTATACTAGTGGTAGTTCTTGCTTTCCACGGTTTCTTCAATGATCGTGTGTAAACATTTTATCCTCTAAAATTCATGGTGCATTCATATCCAACGAGGTAGTGTTGATTTTATTAAGCAATTTTGTAAATTTTGGTACGGTATGTTATGTTTTAGCTGACAAGAAATAATTAATTTTTTTAAAATTATATGGAATTGGGTCCTTTTAGAAAAAGAATATATGTTGGTGATAGTGCATGAAGCACTACAATCTACTAGAAAGGGTTCTCGAGTGATAATGATGATTTTCCCTTATTGAATAAGTGGGAAAGCATTATTTCTGATGAGTAAATATATAGGGATAAGATTGAAGCAAATGATAAACACATTGTTGTCCTTGAAGAATAGATAAGATTTCTATAAGAAGAATTCTTTAATGCCTCGGGAAAAGGTTTTGAGGGAGCATCATGGATGACTCTGACACAATCTTTGATGGTGTTGATTGTAGCCAACTTTATCGGACTCATACTTCAGGTGGTGATGGAGATAACATTAGGTTTGTGCATATTAAGATGGCAAAATCAATTTAGTAATGATGCTTAAAACTTGATTTGTTGATGTTATGTTTGTATTTGTGTAGAGTGGCAGTTCAGGTAAACAACAAATTTTGACAAAAACAAATTTCTATACACTTAGATCGAGGACGAAAATTGACAATATGGTAAAAGTTTGTGTTACATATAATAATGTCTTATATAAAAATAATTGTTTAATGTGTTTATAGGTTATGTTATTTGTATCCAACACCCTACGATGAAATGAAGAGAGGAGAAATTGTAAAATGAGTTTGCTTGAATTCATTTTTTTTTAGTACGCTTTATCCAATATATGTTGAATTAATAAGTATAAAAGAAATTAGTATTGATAGTTGTTTCAATCACACACTTTATATTATTATACAATTCTTTTGCAAACTAATATAATTCAAAACATGAAAATTCGAAATTCAAAGTGCGAGTTTGGACCTAGAATGATTATAAAGTTTGTTAACTTGAGGTCTTGTTTCATTTGGAAGAAATTTTGATTGTTGAATTTGTGAGTTCTTTAAACCCTAACTTAATACAACGTTTCTATAATGTATTCATTCTGGTTTAAATGTACATCTTTATCCCAATGGTTCATGATGACCACTAGTGGTGTTATGTGGCCAACTGTGAGACTAGAAATCATTTGTGGTGTTGGATTCCCTGTGACACAAAGGTCATTCAAATAAGCATATTGGTAAGATAGTGGTAAGTTAATAAGGATTTGAAACTCGTTCAATAAATAACAAGTTATTTTTTAAGTATATCGTATATGCCTCAAAATTTATATGCATGTTAACAGACACATCAACCTGAGCATCTGTTTGGTATGTTGAGTAATGTAAACACATAGATCGTCCTCTTAAGGTTATTGAGGAAAAAATGTCATTACAACTAAATATGTTAGTCTATACCTCTATATTATGTTCATAGATAGGTGTAGATAGATGTACTATTAGTGTATATATATAATGGATAATGTGATTAATGTTTTGAAAATATGATTGTGGACTAATGATGTTCAAATATGTGGAGTTATGGGTCAGTAGGCCTTGGTTCGATGGGAATAACATATCAGAATACACTTTCGATTGGTTTAATTTCATTATATTTATATGTTTTGTTGTTGTGGTAATTTTGTTGGTGCATAAATTTATGGATGATATTGTTTTGTCATGATTAAATTCAGAGTTTCCAACAAGATTTTGTATGCAAACATATACTTCATGAAAACAACATTCATCGAAAAGTTGTGGTGGGAAATTTTGAGTTAAGTGGCCATAAAGTACGAGAAATTATTAGGATAAAGTTGATGTAATAAATAGAATTGACTGGTTCTTTTGAACTAGGTCAGTGGCAAGCGAAATTGTTTAACATTGTGAACTAAGTAGACCTTCCAATTATTTTGTTCAAAGTTCTGGTTCAATTATTTTGACATTTCATGACGTTTTAGTATGTAGAATTGTAGAAATTGGTAAAATACAACCATTACTTTGTGTTTTATATTTGTAAATAAGTAATGAGTTCGAAAAAATTGTGAAATTTGACCTTTTGAAGTTTGCTTCATTTTGACCTTACTCAAAACAATTAGATTTAGCAATGTTTAATAGAAAAAGACTTAATTTTCGACTTGATACAAACACTGCAACCATTTTGATTCATTTTATTAGGTTCACTGCATAATGACTGTTAACATGATTAATGTTTCTAAAAAATAGAAATACAGGTTGGCCAAAAATTTAACCAGTGTAACCACATTGTTAATCTTACAGTAAGATAAATGCAAGTATACACCCATAGGTGAATTGTTAACTCTGATTTTATGAATTATTTAGTCACTAACCAAATAATAATTAAACTTAAATTCAATGCATGTGATGGTCAAATTTGATGGAAGTGTTCGTTGGTACCCCCACACCAGTTACCAATGTCCAACAACAAACTCATACCTGTCTACGATATTTGAACCAATGTTGACTAGTTCATAAATTGGTTGGTTTGCATCCATTACTAAATACTAAATAGCCATATGAAATAGAAATGATGGAGTGGAGACAAACTATTTTTGGTGTGAAAAAAATAACCTAGCTTACCATTAAGCTGTAAATCCCTAATAAAGGAAAAGAATAAACAGGAGAAATCTCTTATGTGGGCAAATCTCTCATGTGTAGTGAGTACAAAAGGTTATGTTACAAAATATAAATAGATAAAAATATCTAAAAATATCCAGAAATATTTAACAATCATCTAACAAATGAACTAAAACAAAGGCATGCCCTTACAAAATAGTGGTTGGCCACTTCAATTATGTGGCCACTGACTATACCATTTTGATAAATGTTGACTGATGACCACAACTAGAAACAACTCCAAATATTTTTCTTTTTTATGTTCACTACAACCGCATGGGGTCATTTGCATGTATACTAAGGTAGTAATGAAAGCAAAGGCACCAATTCAGGAAATTGGTGAACTCAAGTTGTACATTAGGGAAGTTGTGGTTTACCCTCCATCAATTATATGGACACCTTTGAAAGATTTCTACAATATCTTTGATACATGTGCACCATGACCATCAGTTCAAAATTGGACACCCTATCAAGCTAGACACTCTCCCTCATCAGGATGCTTTCCATTGACACCCTTACACAAATATTCAAAAGTAGAAACCCTTAAAATCAACTTACCAGATGCAATGATGATAATGCCAACATTTCCACTTTTATGAAATCACTCCTCTCCTTCAATACTTCTGATGTGTGACATATTCATCTGCAAGGTTCAATGGCGATTCTGCAATCACTCCTCACTCCAGGTTTCACAACGGATCTACAAAATTTTCTCCCGAAATGAATCTCACGCCTACTCTCTTTCTTCCCCTCCCCTTTCACACTTTTTCAAAAAATAATTTGTTTGCATAGACAAAAAAACCCTTAATCACGTACACAAAATGTGTCAAATCACGACTGTCAAATGGCAGTTATTTTTCAAAAGGTGTAAAAATTTGCTTAAACATTGTAAAGGATTAGATGTAGAATTGAATAATAGTAGGGTCAAACCATATAAAATATTGTATTGATCATTTTCTCCCTTGCATATGCTTACACGCTTTCAATAAAAGTAGAGATTAAGTTTTGAAGTAATTTTCAAATATTTGAAAAGAAAAACAATTTTTCTTCAAAATTATTTTCACTGCCCACCGGCCATAAACAAAATTCTCTCATAAAGGACTAACCTTACTTTGTATACTTTTTTTAAAGGCTTTTGTTAATAAAATCACTTGATCTATCAAATTGCTATTAATTAAAGATTACATAGCATAATTCAATTCTCCTGCTCCTCCTGATTCTTATTTGTATTTTTCAATGATCTTTCAAGTTAATTAGGATTGTCACCCATCAAAATTTTAGTTTTCTGATAAAATAGTGTTTCCGAACATTGATTGCTATTGAAAAACATGGGAGCCAAACGTTGAAACCGATAAGAAAATATAATTAACTTTACTTGCAACAGGAACAAGAGACGTCATCGCCAGTGGCTAGCCTATAACTCTGCTCCCACACATCTGCAGGAACTGCTTCGACATGTGGAACGTGACGAGGATGCTTTTCTTTCTTGTCTCCCCTGATCTGCTTCAGACCATGCTTAAGCGCTGGCAGTAAAGCTCCCATACACTCAGCAACAGCATTAGGGTTTCCAGGCATGTTAATGATCTGAATGTCAACAAATCAAGCACCATAAATAGCCAGTAAATACAAGTCTAAAAGAAACACAGATTACATGTCTGGACTCAGGGTGTACTAGTTACACCAACAAAATAACGCAAGATTTACCTTAAATCCTAATGCAGCATCATTTAGAAGTAAAGAGCACTCGTATTGTATACCAAAACTAAGTAAATGAAACCCAAATAACTAGAAATAAATACAAATGATCATATGAAAATGCTTTAAAATATATATGATGATTTGTGTTTCATGAAAATAGTAATTATTCAACTAAAACAACCACACTGTAACAGTGATAAGTGAAATGAAACCCAAGTAACTAGTAATAAATACAAATTATCATATGAAAATGCTTTAAAATCTACATGATGATTTGAGTTTCCTGAAAATAATACTATTCAAGTAAAACAACCACACTGTAACGGTGAAGACTGAAATGAAAACAATTGCTACCTTCAAACTCCTGTCTAAAATCGAACAAGACATGTAAACCATTTTTCTGACTTCAAACGGCAGTTAATTACTTTCTCATTTGTTGCTACTGATAAGAAGATATTGTACAAGTGGGAGAATAAAATATTTTCCTAGAGAAGAGCATAAAAAGAGCAGAACCATACAAATCCAACAAAGAACATTTGAAAAATAAAATCAACTATTAATGAGATGAAATAACCCTTTACAAATTAACAAGACATTTGAGAGTTGAGACGCTCAATTCACATTCAGGAATTTCTTTTTTCATGAGTAAGAGAAGATTGACAAGCAATCTTACATGGAATACTGTGCTGTCAAAAAAGCTGTACGATGCATGAAAAGATATGGTCACAAAGCAAATCCCATTATAACATTAAAATGAGGTGCAAAAACTCCAGGAGACAAAGCACAGCACAGCTTTCATACGGTACTTTAAAAGTAGATATTAATATCATTAGCATTTTTCCCTTACCAAGGTTGATCCTCTGATTCCAGCTGCAGAGCGAGAAAGCATTGCAAATGGGGTCACCTATTTAAACATAAATCAATTATGCCCTTCAGAAATCAACAAACACTAACTATAGACTTTCCAAGGAAGCAGGCCTGATATCAGCATAGCTAAGTATGCAGAAAACAGAATTAATCAAACAGACTAAAGAGAAAATTAAAATTCAAAAAATTGATCTTCCTTTAGACATATACACAAGCTCTATAACTAATCAATGTAAGTAATGCTATGCTACACTCAAACTTCTATACACAAACTCTTCACAAACTCATTGTTTATTTAATTACTAACTCATTTCGCTACAAAGAAAATCATTAAATAGAAACCAATTTTATAAAAAAAAAATGGTTTCTAAATTAGTTATCATTATTGTTAAATAGTTTCTAAATTGGTATATCTAATTAGCTAACAATGTTTTAACTACTAATTATTTAAATTCTAAATTTGGTAGCAAAACCTTCATAGCTAATTAGATACCAATTTAAAAACTATTTAACAATAATAGAAGTTAATTTAGAAACTAGAAATTTTTTTAGTCTCTATTTAGTCAATATAAGAACTAATTATTTTTTGTTTCTAAAATTGGTTTTTATTTAATGATTTTCTTATAGTGTTTCTTTACTTTGTTATCAAATGAATGTTTTGGTTATTATTCTCGTCCAAATAACAAAGCAAGAAGCTTGTGAATAGAAGTTTGAAAAAAGTGCATTACTATAAATATGTTGGTTTCTGGTTACGGTTATAGCCATTATATAGCAGAGTCTGATGACAGACTGACCAGTCCAGGTAAATCAGTCAGGTCAAGGCTCTTTTAACATTGATTTGGAAAAAATAGAAGGTTTTAAAAAAGAAACTAAAGAAGCAAGAAAATGAGAAACCACAAAATGCAAAAGACATCACAAGAATTACTCATCTAACTACTATGAACATAGTTGCAATACCTTTAAACTCTCTTGCATCATTACATACAGAAGACCAGGTGTTTCTTTCTCAATCAATGGTTTTGTAGCTTCTGGAGTTAAATCTCGTGAGGTAAAGCCAGTCCCCCCTGGATTGGAAAAGCAAAAATAAAGCAGAAGTCAACTCAACAAAACTACAATTTTTTAAATACTTTAGGGAGGCTGACAGTTAGATAAAAATGCACCGAGAGTAATTATGAGATCCATTTGTTCAATGTCACTCCATCTTCTTAGAATGTCCTGAATCTTTGCCACATTATCTGGAACAACAGCACTTGCTACAACTCTTGCTCCTCCTAGCCTTTCTGATGAAGAATTAATAACAGAAACTGCCCTGGGACCACTGTTTATTTGTAAAGGGTCAGCACATTTTGATATCGACACCAATGTTTTAAAAAAACAACTGAACTGACTGATTGAACCAATTGAATCATGAACCAGACATGTCTCTGGACAAATTTATCTTTATTATATTAGCAAGTTCAATCACGGCTATAACCAATTGAACTAACCAAATCATGACATAGTGATTCCTCATAAAGTCAGGTAAGTTAAATTTAAATAACATTCTTATGGCATAGAAGGGACAAATACTACAAAAACTTCAGTTCTTTTAATGGATGCCAAAGCATTCATTCTATTCCAATATTTTGGCCAGGGGAAATCTAAAGGAACTTCACTTTATTTAGTACAGAAATTCATAGATAACAAAATCACAGGCCAAAGCTCTTAGTTCACTCGCAATTTTTCTTTTGGGTTCAACCTGAACCCAAGTGTTTCCAGCACAGAGGGATGCTATTTTTTAATCAAGTAGTAACATCAGACCTAGAACAACAGAGAAGGAGAAATGTCTAATGCCAAGGATGACTGAGAAAAAGCTTCCACTTTCCAATTATGTCCAGAGCAACTTGGCAGTCAAACCCTTTATTTCTAATTGTTATTGAACTGAATAAAAATTGGACATTGCCATTTTCTTTAATAGTGATTAGGGTGAATTTTAGTTCAAGGTTCCACAACTCCTTAACTCATTCACAAGGCAGTGAGCAAATAACAAATTAAGAAAGAGAATGAAGAAATAAACAAGACAACAGAAAAAATGTACAATCCTTAAATGCATAAAATACTATAAACCCCAATGAAGGATGTGTGAAAAATCAATAATATGAACCACAGCCAGACGTACTGCAGATAAGGTTATGCAGTCAACAGAACACACTTCTACACTATGACGGATCAATGCCCAAAACAGAAATTTTATCTTTAAACACTTAAAAGTTTGAGACTGTTGCAAGACACTCAGTAGATCTCATGCCCCTTTTGGCATTGACTAACATCAAGCTCGCTCTTTAGTTTTGCATCAACTTTGTGACCTCTTTCAAACAATGATTTAAAGAGGTGTATCTAGATGCCTTTCAACATTATCCAACTGGGAATATGATTTAACAATTAATACCTTTGTGCCCATATATATAAGAGCCTTTTAAGAAATTTCTCTTTCCCTTTTCACAAGGCATTCAGATTGTCTCCTGCATTAATTATTTGTTTAACTTAATTACTTTATAGTTTTTGTAGTCAATAAAGAATAGAAGTTATTCTCTCTCTTGTGCAGATGTGAAAATATGACCAGCACACATTAACCAACTAGGTGAAAAGAATGAGAAGATGAGCCCAATAATCTTAAGGGTAATTTCGAAAAGCAATATAAAATGTTAACAAATATAATGTCATTCGTTGGATAAAAAGTATGTGTGTGTTTATATAGCAACAGTGATGGTACTCCAACATTGGTTAATTTGACTCCTTCAACATGTGAATGTTGTGCATATGAGCATACTAAAAATCTACAGCATGTGAATGCTGATGCATATGAGCATACTAAAATCTAGCTTTAATAATAACAAATGCCACACTGCTCCATTATTTTCATATCTACAGAAAAAAAAATCTTTGGTTTGGAAGAGGATACTAGATGCACTCAATTAATGACAAAAAATTACTAGCTGACTTTGGCGATCAAGAACAAAGATTATGAATATGGCCAGCACCTCATTAACCTTTTTTATATATGATAGGTTTGGTATTGTATATAAGAGAAGAAATAATTGACAGCTGTATCTAAACTATATAAATAGTCGAGAAACAGAGTTGGGAGGGACTTTTTGGTTGGAGAAAAAAAAGAGGAACTGTATGTGTGTGGAGAGTGAGGTTCTCTCGAACAACCTCAGTGGGGTATTTTGTAATCATACTTGGTTCTGGGACGGTTCTACCAAATTGATAGGAACTGGATTAGAGAATTCTAATAAAGATTTGGCAGTATCAAGTCTATTAACTCTCTTTCTAACATCGGAATACTCAGTTTCTATCAATATAGTATTGTGTTGTAGCAATTTCAAAAATAAAAGGTGTGGTGTCACATTTCTTCTTTTGCAAGATTTCATTAGAAGTATCTAGAAGCTGCTTTATCTAGAAAGTAGAAAAACTTTTTTAGTCTAAAGCATTATTCATAAATTGATCAAATGCAGAAAAATCAATTAAAGGGCTCTCCTGATTCAAAAAACAAATACAGATAGGCCAAAAAAAGGTTTAATTTTGATCTTCAGATGTATGTCTGTCTCTTTGTTTGCATACACCTATCAAATATAATATGAATATCAATACCTTCTATCTGGGCCAGCCCCCATAGCAACTGTATCACTAACTGTAAGAATAGCCACTCTGACTTCAGCATCCCCTGAAGAATCAGTAGTTATTTTGTGTGATTTAATTCCTGGCAAAGAAAATGCCGCATCTGATGACATATGATTCTCATCAAAAGCCATGGATCTTAGGTCAGAAATTATGATAGCTGATACAGTGGTCCCTGCAGGAACTACTCTTCCTGTTGCTGGAAACTCCAACAAAGCATTAGCTGACTTCATACTTAGCAGTCGACTGCTTACCTGATGACCAGTGCTCTCAGCAACAAAACTGAGATTCATGGACAGCATAAAAATTTCATTCATTAAGAGAGAACAGATAAAAGATAACAGCCCCTCTGACCCTCCACATAACAACCTCCCTATATTAAATTAATAAAAACACACAATAGAGAGAACAGATCTGCATGTAGATTACAGATATGCAGTAGATTCAGCTAGACCCAGACCAAAACAAACAATTCATCATCGACTTACCCTGGATTGCCTGTTCCATCATTGTCAGTCCATATAACAGAAGCACGATGATATTCAGGTCTAAACGAATCTGTCTTTATGGGCTGATGAAGTCGAGCTTGTACCCTGCATAGAAAATAATTAAATGAATAAACTCAAAAGGCAAGCAAACCATCATAAAAACAAACTTTGGAATTAAGTAACCTCAAATGATGAGGATTTGTCCACCCTGCAAGGAGGCGTATTGCAGGGACCACAAAGAGATAGAAGCAAACTAAAGAACTGGCAGGATTTCCTGGTAGTCCAAAAGCTAGAATTTTACTTTCTGTTGACGGAAAGTCAATCTCTGCAAATGTAAATGGCTTGCCTGGTTTAATAAGCACCTGAAAGATGAAAAGAAAATCTAAATTAAGAAAACATGATTTACAAATTATACTCACCAGAGATTATACGGACTAGTAAGATTTCTACAACTACAACATACACATTGCATCCATGGCACAGATTAACAGGATGTCAGAACATTTTTAATTAATAGACAATCAAATAGAAGAATGGCATAACCTTGTCAAAATGTACTTTTCCTCGCTTTTCAAGCAAAGGCTTGATAAAATCCTTGTCTCCCATTGAAACACCTCCTGAAGTTATAAGAATATTAATTCCAGAAGCAAAAGCTTTATCCAAGATCCTTCCTAGACTTTCTTTGTCATCCTTAGCAATACCAAGGTCCAGAACTTTGCACTGAAGTTGTACTGCAGCTGCCAGGAGCATGGCACGATTAGAGTCCCTAATCTGCAAAGCAACTACATTAGCTTACATCCATTTTAATTACATTTACCCAGCAACTCTTGCGAATTATTGCACAAACCCAAATACATAGTCTACAAATAAGTAGTTGAATAATGTGGTAAAAAAAGTGCTGGGTTGCCCAACAAATCTTAAACACCATCTATGCAGCAGAGTAAGAAATTTACATCTATGCAGCAGAGTAATATGTTTAAGCCTCTGCCAGACTGAGAATTATAGGTCCATTATAATGCTCGGTTGAACCTTCTTTCTTCAACAAACTACTCATGCTAAAATCAAAGCAAGCAGCCTAATTAATGTTGGTATTGCCTATAGGTTGATTCAGATAAGACTTTAGTAATCTATTCCAAATATTATCACATTAATAATCCTTTAAGAAAATACCTGAAGCTGACATGCATTTTTAGTCAATTATAAGTTACAACCACTAGCTTCCATCCATATGATAGTTCTAATAACTGAAAACATTATTGTTATGCTAAACATTTTTCATACACTAGTCTCACTAGTCCTAGGATCCTAGCAGAACATAACAATACCTGACCACGACTCAGATGCCCAGTACTTGGCTCTACAAGCTCATCTCCAGTAGAAAGAACAGCAACTGTTGGAGCAGGATAAACCTGCACTTAAGCAATAATTCCCATCATTAAATGTATCAATACTCAATATTAGACAAAACATGTCAAAGTTCAGGAAGTATTAGCTAATACAGGGAGAAGCTTGCTTGGTTACAGAATCCAGGAACTCTCTAAAAGAATACCTTAACCATTGTCACACCAACCGTAGCAAGCAAACCAATTTCCGAAGCACCAAGCCTTTCTCCAGATGTCAACACCATTGCATCTTTCTCAATATCAAGTCCCTGTCAATGAATACCAAAATGCAGTGAACAAAACAGCTAATAAACTTCGATATTATACAGAACTTAAACTAGTAAACAACGAATCCGTGTCAAATTTGGCGACATTAAAAATGACACGCAATTTAAAACATAAACTCAACATTATGATCAGAGTTACAGCAGAGAAGCGACAAGAGCATACCACTGGACGTATATCATTCCCTTTGGTGGTTTGTACCAATATTCTGACTCGTTTAGTCCCATCTGAGGCATCGTTCACAACTTCCGTATTCTCAACCTGAACAACCGCATCAGCACCTTCAGGTATTGGTCCTAAATCAAGAGAGAGAGAAACGTGACAAAGAATATTAACCATAAATCAATAATCCATGATATAAATATATAAAGCTCTACTCCGATAAACTATACTGGAAGCATTAACAACAAGAGAAGAAGAAAAGACAAAATGAACTGAACTGAACTTCTCGTGCAAGCTAGTATCAATTTATCGACTTAACTTCCATTAAATTAACTTAAAACTCTAGAATATAACTTCTTCAGAAACTGAAATACAGTTGCGAGAGAAGCTAAACTTATTTTACATTTTTTTCTAGGAAAATGAAAACGGAAAAAGGCGAACCTCCGGTAGTAACGTAAGCGACAGTTCCAGGGGAGAGAGTGACGCCAAGAGCGTCGTCTCCAGCTCTAGACTCAGCAACGACTGGATATTCGCCGGGGCCATCGGCGGCGATCACCGCGTAACCGTCCTTGACGGAGGCGGCGTAGGGCGGGAGAGGATCGGGAGCGCGAACGTCTTGCGCGAGGACCTTGCCTAGGGCATCGTGAAGAGGCACAGTGAGTGGAGGAAGACGTTTAGAGACGTTAAGGATTGTTTGGATGGCGTGAGTGACGGAGATCATTGTTTGGTATAGTAGACTTACGGTGAACAGGGGACAGTGGTGTATTTGATGGAATAGAGTTTTATAGTTATCCACTTCTTGAATTGGATTAATTTGAAGGTTGGACTATGAGACATAGCAGCATTGAACAGTGTCCCTTGACGCCGCAAAAGGTCGCGCACGGACACACCACCACCCCTTTCATGACACCTTTGCTTCTGTACTGTAGTGTTTATCAGTATTTTTTATTTTTATTATAAAAAAACTTATTTTATTAAACTTATTTTATAGATTAAATCATTATTCGTATCAATGTTTTGGAATAAATACGAAATATTATATACTTACAGGAAACTTTAATAAGATTTACTAACAAAATAATTAGATACAGTTGACCCATTTTTATGCATTAAATGATTATTTTAGTTTTCTTTTATTGTTTTTTATTGTTTAAAAAATGAATGAAAAAAATAGAGAATAAAGTGATTTGAATTAAGAGAAATAAAATATAAATAAATGAAAAGTAAGATAATTCATTTATTTG
>Ga0123341_1003518_pt1 | contig 13454 bp, 10 predicted proteins | sample Turbeapinknodule_FD_89959 | JGI IMG/M metagenome (GOLD analysis project Ga0123341, IMG submission 89959) | Root nodule microbial communities of legume samples collected from Mexico - Turtle bean Mexico pink nodule | ecosystem: Host-associated > Plants > Roots > Nodule | place: Mexico: Nepantla... | reverse complement strand
GTATAGTTGTTTATATTATTGGTAACATAGTGAAAGTCACTAAAGTGATTATTTCGAGTAATATTGACAGCTCCTTCAGCCCTGCCATACGCCTAAACGAATCTTAACAACCCTTCTGTACATCCGACTGCAGCTTATAAACATGATCTTCCATATATCCAATAACATATTTTATAAGCTTCACAAATGGTGGAAGCAAGATCTTTATACTCAACTTCTAGAGACAATTGAGTCGAGATATAAGATATAAGAGAATAGTCGAGATAAACTATGTGGTCAATGATAGAATGACGAGAATCAAGACATACAACCCAATCAAAATCAGTGAAGGCTTGGAACTGAATTTCACTTTTAGCAGTAAGAAAGATTCCTTGTCCTGGAGCTTGTTTGAGATACCAAAGAATACACAAAGAAGTTTGATGATGATGTGTAGAGCAACAAAAAACTGTCTTAAACGGTGAACATGTCTGGCTGAGTGTTGGTGAGATGGATAAGTCTTCCGATGAGTCTTTTATAAGAAGAATGATTGCTAAGAGGTTTCCTAGTGTTAAAACTAATGCAGTTGGAGAAAATCATGGGAGTAGAAACTAATGTAGAGGCAATCATTACTGCCTCACTACAAAGATCAAGACAAAGATCAATGGTGTACTTAGGGTTAAGTTTATTCCTTAGGTACTTCTTGCCACCTCAAAACTAAGAAAATATATTGACCCGGATTTTTATCTTAAAGGTTTGATCAAACAAAGAAGCAAAACTAAGAAAATATGTTGACCCGGATTTTTATCTTAAAGGTTTGATCAAACAAAGAAGTATTGTTATTAGTTTAAAAAATGACACATTTCTTATTAGAATGACATCATCTACATAAACATGTAAAGATGTTATTTTTAACCAAATTTTTTAGAAATAAAGAGTCATTGACAAAAGCTTGTTTGAACTTATCAGAGAGAAGAAATAAGAAATTTTGGCCGTAAACTTGTTTGAACTTATGTGAGAGAAGAAATAAGAAATTTTGGTGAAAAACTTGATTTTTGTTACCATGTTTTAAACTCGAAGGAAGTTTCACGTGAACTTCTTCATGTAAGTCTCCATGTATAAAAACATTATTAACATCTAATTGTTTAAGATGCTAATTATGTATAATGACTAAAGATAACAGAAGTCTAACCGTGATCAATTTAGCTATAAGAGAAAATGCATCAATAAAATCTAGTCCTTCTAGTTGAGTATAATTTTTTGCCACAAGACGTGTTTTGTACCTGTCTATAGTACCATCAACATTATACTTAATCTTATATACCCATTTGCAGCCAGTGACAACTTTGGTTTTTGGCAGAGATGTGATAGTTCATGTTTTATTCTTTTTCAAACTTGCAAGGTCTTCATCCATTGTCTTGCTCCCATCTTGTTGAGAGACAACTTTATAACTCTATGAGTCAAAATTAGCATCGATTGAGAGAATAAATTATTTAAAGGAAGGTGAAAAGTCTAGAAGAGATACAAAATATTGAATGAGATATTTGAGTTTATTGTTAGTGTCACAAGAGGCAAGAGTAGTCTGAAAATCATGGAGAAATGTAGGAATGCTAGTCTTAATGAATCTTCAAAAAATAGATCGATCAATAACATGATTAATATTATGTTTAGTATCTTTAGCCCTAGTTTCATTAACATTTTGACCATTAACAATCTTAGTGTTACGATTCATTTCTTCAATAAAATTAATAGCGAACTGCATAATTCACTAAATAATTCCAAAATTTCAGAAAGACGTGCTTCCTTTCTACAATGTTATTTTGTTTAGGTGTTTCAATGCAACTTATTTGGTATGTAATCCCTTTAATATTAAAATAACTTTCATATCAAACTCAAATTCATTACTAGACCCTATGACTTTAACACATTTACAAAAGTAATGAAATTGACTAATTGTATATACGAGTTCCAACCTTATTTTTCTTGAGATAAAGTTAAGTATATCAAGTATGATCATCAACTATAGTAAGAAAATATCTATCACCATTCAGAGAAGAATTTGAACATGGATCCCAAATATCAACATGAATCAAATCAAATGATTCACAGACATGCTAAACTTATGAGAAAAGACAATTTATTTTTGTTTTGTAAAATGAAAAATATCACATTTAACATATTCAATGAATTGTATATAAGGATACTTCTATTTCATAATAGGCCTCTTAGTAGAAGGATGACTAAGGTGACCATGCCAAATGTTATCTTTTACGCAATTATAATAAAGAATAAAATAATTAACTTTCACTCATTGAATTTTAAGCACATAAAAAGCAACATTCCATGTCTGATATAAAGAATCTTCTTTAGCAAGATTATAATTTAGGAGAGATAAGAAGAGAAGAACTAACACATAATAGCAAAACCATAATTTATGAGAGATAAGAGGAGAGGAAGTAACAGATAAGAGATGAGAGATGGTAATTGTTAGCATTAAACTCAAAGTCGTCATCAGTTTTATTTAGAAATTTGAATGGGTAAATAATTATTACCTTTAACTTTAGTTTTCAATGTCATTTATACTATGATTTTAAATGTAGTTTATAGTATAGGTTTTATGAGAGAGAAAGTAGAATCTGAAAAGTCTATTGTAAGACTATTCAGAAAAACAGTAGTGAAATAAAAGTAGTTATATTCTTTGTTCACAAATTGGTATAACCAATAATATATCTCTTCCTTAATTAACAAAGATGGCCAATTATGACAATTGGAGCATCCAAATAAAACTCTTCTCGGATCTCAAGATTTTTGGGAGGTAGTTCAACAAGGTTTTGAAGAATTAGAAAATACCACTGGTTACTTGGTGGCCCAAAAGAAAATGTTGAAAGAGACACGATCGAAAGATAAGGCAACTTTGTACATGTTGTATAGAGTCGTTGATGAGGCAATCTTTGAGAAGATTGTTGGTGCATCCACTTTAAAGGAAGCATGGGACATCTTCGGAAAGGTGTTCAAGGGTGCAGTCCGGGCTAAACAAATGCGTCTTCAAAATCTACGATGTGAGTTGGAGGCCATGAAGATGAAGGATTTAGAAGATGTATATAGTTACATCAGTGTAGCCAATAAACTTAAACGCAATGGAAAAACTTTCACTTTCACGGATGCAAGGGTCGTGGAGAAGATTCTTCAGTCATTGACCGATGACTTTGAAAATGTTGTATGTGCAATCGAGAGTCAAGAAACGTGACCATTGATGATCTCGCATGTTCTCTTGAAGCACATGAACAACGAAAAGAAAAAAAAAACAAGAAGTCTTGGAGGAAGCCTTACAAACAAAGATAACCATCAAAGAATACAAGGTGATGTACATGCAACATAACTGAGGAAAAGGATATGGACGCAAAGGTCGCCATTTTGATCACAATGGAGGACGTGGTCATGGAAACAACAATGAAGAGAGGGGACAAATGAACCAACAAAACAAAACTGGCGTGGACGAGATCGTGATCGTTCACATCGTTCAAATGTTGAATGTTACAATTGCGATAAATATGGACACTATGCAAAGGAGTGTTATGCCAAGAAAAGAGTGGAAGAAAATGCAAATTTAGTGGAGGAAGATGAGACAAAAGATGAGGAATTCTCATGATGGTCAATGAAGTTGTCATTATGGATAGTGACATGGTATGGTATGTAGACACGGGTGCTAGTAATCATGTGTGGGCACAAAAATCTCTTTCTTGATATACAAGAGAGAAGATGAACATGTGTCTTTTGGAGAGTCAACAAAGGTACCCATCAAAGGTCGAGGAAAAATATGTTTTTCTCAAAAGGATGGAAAACAAGGCACTATAGAGGATGTTTATTATGTACCTGATTTGAAGAATAATATTCTCAGTATGGGACAATTATTGGAGAAATGTTATTCGATTGTCATGAAAGACCAGATTTTGCACTTGAAGGACAAAAATGGACGAGTGCTTGCAAACGTGGAAATGGCGAAGAATCAAATGTTCAAACTCAACTTAAAGAGTACATTATCAAAGAAGTCCCTTTGTGACAAAAACTTGAGCTTTTAAGGGAAAAATCAAGTAGCTTGGAAGAATCGTGCAATTTATTGACTAATGAAAAACATAGTGTCCTGGTATATCAATTGGAGAGTGTTGAAGCAAAGAAAAAGAAAGTAGAGTCAATCAAGTAGAAGAACTCCATTTGTTGCTTTTGGCACAAAAAAAAAGGTGAATGAATTCCTGTCCAAATTAGAAGCCCCTTGTAAGTTTTCAAATTCCCTTGAAATAATGGTCTTGAATTGGGAGAAGACATTAGATGGAATAGTGTTGAGGCATTATCTAAAAAGGATATATGGTTTAATCATTATGTTCAAAGCTTATTGAAGTCAGAGTCTTTCTTAAATTCTTTTAATTCAAAGGGTGAAAGTGGAGAAGATTTTGTTTGGGAAATTAAAAGTATTTCAATTCAAAATTTTGCAAGGATGTGCAGTAGAAAATTGAAGTTGCTTCTAATTTAGAACATATGGTCTATTGGGAAAATATTGTTGGAGGCAATTGGCGTAAGAAAAAAATATAAAATTGGAAGTTTGAGCGATGACAATCAGAGAAGCAATCTGAATGAAGAATATGAAAGATTTGAGTTTAAGGGGGGAATTTGTTAGCATTAAACTGAAAATCGGTTTTATTTGGAAATTTGAATGAGTCAATAATTATTACTTTTAATTCTAGTTTTGAATGTCATTTATACTATGATTTTAAATGTAATTTATGGTATAGGTTTTATGAGAGAGAAGGTAGAATCTGAAAAAGTCTATTGTAAGACTATTTAGAGAGATTGTATTCTCATATAAGTGAAATAAAGTTATAGTTCAAAATTTCCAGTGTAGTTTCAACTGTTAGTGCTAAGGGTTGTATGGTTAGAGCTTATAGTGTCTTAAAGAGAAAATTGTATTAGAAAGAGTTACTTATAATTCTTGCATATCAGAAAATGAAACCCTCACCTCCACATGTGTGAATATTTGAGTAAAAGTTACACCACTGTTGTCTAGTTAGAGGGATAAAATGTTGTTACAGTAGTTGCTTTGTATTATGTGGACAAAAAGATGAACACCTTTAAGATAATTTAAATCCATAAAAGTGGTATTAGAGAAGTGTTAGTTTAAAGTTGAAATTGAATTTTATTTGTTGTTTTTTACGAGATATAAAGATATTAATGGGTTTGTTTCATTATTATCAGATATCTTCTACTTTTCATTGTTCTTACGAAAAGATCTTTGAACTTTAGCTATGTTGCACGTTCTTTCTTTTGTTACTTTCACACTTTACATATTATGAACAGAACATTTTTCCGACAATTTGGTTATTTGAGTTGAAGTTGAATGAGATTATGCAAACACGTGATGGAAAAGTTCATTGGAGGAGGTTGACCAAGTTGCATAAAGTTGTGTTGGGTCTACATCGTTCTTCCTCCACCAAAACTATACCCATGTTTTCTTAGACCAAGTATGAAGAACATGATTGGTTTCTCATATATATGACTAGCATGAAAAAGCGAGCATCTCCTTAATCAATGGTTCTTTGGGAATCTGATTCAACAAGATATGTTTCACTTCCAACTCCCAAGACTATTCTCAAAGTTCAGCTTGAGTAAGCAAACATATACACTAGTTACACAAAAAAGATAATTGAAAATACCGTATCGAAAATATATGAAAATATACGTGATAATATAAAATTTAATATAAAATACCAAATCAGGTGTCATCGTATAATTTAAATATTTATGTATTAACAATTGTTTGAATAAAAAATATTTAATAATTAATTGTATTTTTATCCATTTTTTAGATATTTTTTCAATACTTTTATTCAGACAAAAAAAAACATAAATGTTCTTATAGGGTCGGATTTTCCTTACACATGTCATGTTCGATATTTGATTTCTTGGACTCCCGGATTCAAGTTTTCATATCATGGCAGAATACCTGCAATTATACTCTAACGCTTAAGTTAATATTAGTCCAAGTTAAAAGTCTCCAAATATTAGAGTTTCATGACTTTTTACCTTGAGGGTACTACTTGTTTGTAGTGTTTGTTTTAGACCTTCTTAGTATGAATGATCAGGCCAGGTTCACCAAGGCCTAAGTGCTCCTAATCGTATTATGAAGGATGTTTGTTGTGCATTACTCATTAATTAATTATAATGTCAAGTTCTGGTTTCATCTCACACGTACATTGTCCGGGCATCCCAAATGTTGAGAAGCAGTGACAACGATGACTGTCGAATAGTTTTCAGGAAACACGATTATGAGATTATCTTAGCACCTCATACGATTCAATAAATATATACCAATGTTATACTTACTTATGTACTTACAATTTCGTTGACAATCACAATAATCATCTTTCAGAATCACAACTCAACATACTAGGCAAATTAGGGGTGAAAATGCGGGCTGACCTGCCCCGCATTTGGCCTACAATATGTAAGTTGGGTTGGTCCACTTCGCGCAAGGAATGCAGGCTCATTTTACTGGCCCGCCCCGCATAAGATGTAGCCCGTAGGCCTGTGGGAGAGCCCACACAAAAAAAATTAAAAAAAAATCATTAATTATAGAAAAAACCTATTTTTATTGCTAAAAAATTAAATTTCATTCATGTTTCAATTCATTCAATTAAGATATATAAAGGAATTCAAGTATGAGACTTGCTAGAAGGCTTGATTAAAAATAATTAAAATTTTATTTTGCATCTATTTTCCCTCTATATGTATGTAAATGTATCATATCTTATCAAAGTTTTGCTATAAAATATTTGAATGAAGATGACTCATTTTTTAACGAATATCTTATTGAAATCTCTTCTTTATATTATTTTTTATTAACAAATAAGACTTAAAATGATCTACTATCATTCTTACTATTAACTTCTTTAGATGAATAAAATAAAACATTCATCATTTGTTTAGTACATTAAATTCATTTTTTAAAATAAAACAAAATAAGTCACACTCCAATAATAGATGAGTGATGTATGATATTTTTTTCATAAAAAATAAATATATTTTTTCTAATTACGCGATTAAACGAGCCAACTTGCCCTGCCCCTTTGTTGGTTTGCACGAGCTATGAGTTATGTGGGACGGGTCTAAGCGGGTCAGCGGGCTAGATTGTGAGTCCACCCCACACTTTTTGGTAGTGGACTATAGGCCGACCCAGATGGCTTCCTCTGCATTGTCATCCTTAAGGCAAATCATCTTCTTTCACATTAGAAGAACTAGCTCTTTTCCATAAGAGTAATATTTTTTTTTCTTCTAAATTTGCAATTTTACTTATTTGAGAAATAAAAAATTTAAATGTACTTGGTTGAATCTCTTAAACGGTTGTAAAATTTCTTATTCAAACACATGTTTAACTTTTGGTCAAAATCACGTATAGATTCCATCTATAAATTATTTAGAAAATTTACTTTTGGTCAAATGTTGAATATAATTAAACAAGTCCAGAGCTATGATTAATTTGACTAGACAATTGGAGTCTAAAATTTCCAAACACTTTATTTAATGAAAGTGACTTATTAAACACTATATAACCAGTTTAATTAAGGAATTAAACCTAATTAATCAAAGTTAAATTACAGTAAGATTGACTTAACATTTTAAGGATTCCCAAAAGAATTCAAGAGTTAGACCTCATAATGGAAGACTTATGGACTTAGAAGAATGTGAGAGATGTGAGTGGGTAAAGAGAAAGGGTAGGAGAGAAACGAAAGAAAGAGATAAATCTTTATTATATGAATATTATATTATACAAGAAAAGCATTTATACAAAAGAGAATATGATGATAAGTAACAGAGGATGGGTATCATTAACAATCCCCTTTAAACTTAGGGTAGGTGAATCAAACACCCTAAGTTTATGTTTAAAATTGCGAAAGGAATAGCCATATACATGTTTTTGTTAATATATCTGCTACTTGAAACTGAGTTGGTAGGTGAAGAAGCGTGAGGCGTTTAGCATGCACAAAGTCCCGAACAAAATGTAAGTCAAGCTCCAATTGCTTTAAACGTGAATGCATGATGGGTTTGGTTGCAAGATGAACTGCCCCCATATTGTTTGAGTAAAGGCGTGGTGTTTTAGTGGGAGTACGAAGCTCATGGATCAAAGAAGTTATCCAAATAATATCAGTAGGGGCAACAACACCACTCCTATACTCTACCTTTGTACTACTGTGAGAGACAACCTTTTGTTTCTCAGAGGACCATGAAACCAAATTTCAACCAATAAAGATGTAGTAACTCAAGTTTGATTTTTGGTCATCAAAGTTAGTGGCCTAGTTCAAGTCACTGAAACCAATAAGTAGCTTGGAGAAGATTAAAGATGTATACCTCGTGTCGCATTGCCTGCAAGATAACGAATAATGTGGTTTGTGCATGTATTGATAGACTTTATTGACGGAGAAGGAGAGGTCAAGCCGAGTGAGAGTAAAATATTGTAGAGATCCAACGACGAAGTGATAAAGAGTAGGATCGTCAACCGAAACAGAGTCATCAACAGTGAGAGGTAGGGAGGAAACCATGGGAGTTGGTTGAGGCTTAGAATCGAGTATGTTGGTATGCTGAAGAAGATCTTGGATATATTTGAACTGTGAAGAGAGTTATAGTTAATCCAAGTAACTTCAAATCCTAAAAAATAATGGAGTTGGTCGAGATCCTTTAGAGTAAACATATAGTGCTTAGATGTTTGATAAAACCTTGCAATAAACTTAGTGAGCTACCAATGACTAAAATACCATCAACATAAATTAGGATAAAAAGAGGATCAGTAGCAGTGAATCAAGTAAAAAAAGAGATAACAGTTTTAGAATAGGAGAACCTGATTTGAAGAAGAGTGTTGGAGGGTTTCTGAAGCCAGAGCAAGGAGCTTGCTTAAGGCCATATATTGCTTTATTTAGACGACAAACAAGAGAGGTATCAAAGTTCATAAACCCTGGAGGTTGCTGCATATGAACAGGTGAATCCCGATCACCATGAAGGAATGTGTTGTTGATGTCTATTTGGTGGATAGGCCAGCGAGAAGACAATACAATGGTGAGCACTAAGCGAATGGTAGGTGGTTTGATAACAGAACTAAAAGTATTTGTAAAATAATGTCTCTCACTTTGATGAAACTCTTTAGCTACCAACCAGGCCTTGTATCTTTGAATCAAGCCATTTGCATTATACTTCCATTTGAAGACCACTTACACCCTACAAAATTAGCACCAAAAGACAGTGAAATTAAAGTCCAGGTATTGTTATGCATAAGCGCATCATACTCAACTTGCATTGCGTGAAGCTAATGACGATGAGTCATAGTTCAAAGGTGTCGTTCATAATAGAAGAGTGAAAAACTTTGGGTTTATAAATGTCGTCCTTAGTACGGGTTATCAGAGGATGAATATTAAGATCTTGATCTTCTATTGTTGTTGAAGTCAGAGATTAGAAAGATGGTGGTGATTGATAAGGGCCATGTTTTAGTAATATTTCATATTAAAATACAAGCACTTATCGATATTAATTGATAAAATAACTATAATATAACACCTAATTTATGAATTTGAACCTTTTAACATATTTTGTGATTATAATTTGAATAAGAATGATTTATTCCCAAATTTGTGTTAATTTTAGGATTTTAGGGGAAAATGGAGATGAAAGGGCAAAAGGATAATAGACAAAGATAAAAGGGGAAAGGTGGAGAGCTTCAACACTCATCCAAGCTCGCCTAAACCAGAAGCTTCCAGAGGATCTCGCCTAAGCGATCCCAATCTCACCCAGGCGAGATCATTGCATAAACGTTGGGTTTGTTTTCGTCAAATCTGGCCAGGCGAGAAGTCACTTAGCCCAAGCTTAACTAGGTTAATTATGAGGTGTGAGGCACAACCCCATACATCAGTGGGGAGAATAGAAGGTGTTAGAAAATCCTAGAGGAGGCATCCGTTAAGGAGAAACATCCTGGATCTTCTTTTCTTTCTTTTCATGCTTGTAATGGCCAACATGAGTGGCTAATTCTACCCTTTGGGATTGGGAGTAATCTATTCAAACTCTTATGTATTAAGGTGATATTTAAATTTTGTTCTTGATTAATGATTGGTATTGTCATTTATTTGTAATGCTTGTTTATCATGATCTAGATCCTTAGATTTGATTGAAAAGTATCTCTAAGTTTCTTACCCAAATGATAATGCTTAACATATTTGAATGCTAGGAATATATTTGAAATGTTAATTTCTATCAACATCTAATCGTAATGATAAATAGTTTTTATAAATATGCGAGGAATCAATATTTAGGAGACTCTCTTAATAATTTTATATGCGAGGAATCAATATAAATAAATTTTATATGGGCATCAACATCAATCAAAGGATAGAATATTACTATGCTTTTCAAAATACAAAATAGTAAGAAGGATGAACCCCAATCCCAATTTTCCCAATTGAACCAACAAACTCCCAACAAACTTTATTTTTTTTTTCTATTTAGTGAATCTTATACTTGATAATTCAATTGTTCCTAGTGGGTTTGATATCCGTCCTTAGGGATAAAGTATTACTTCTGACACGGTACATTTGCCGTAAAATAGTCTTCAGTGATGCAGATCACAACATGAGCGATGATTGAGTAGAGTTGTCATGAGAAGATGATGTAGGAGAAAAGGAGACAATAGTAAAGGTTGAAGATGAAAGGTTAGGCACAATATCTATATTTTAAGAAAACTTGAAAAGAATGTTAGGAATAGAGTAAGGAAAAATAAACTCATTAATGCAAAGAGAAAATAGTCTTACCAAAAGCAATTAAATAAAGATAGCCTTTGCAATGAGGATCATAACCAAGAAACAAGCATAGTGAAGATCTAAAAGCAAACTTGTGTTGATTATATGGGTGAAGCAAAGAATAACAACCACAACCAAAAATCTTTAAAAAAATATTATCAGGTTTACGAGAGAATATCTTTTCATAGGGAATAAGATTTTTTAAAACTGGAGTAGGTAAGATGTTGATAATATAAACTGCAAAAGAAAATGCTTCACCCTAGAATTTGAGAGGAAGAGAGGAGGCGGCGAGAAGGGCCAAACCAGTGTCAACAATGTGGTGATGTTTGCGTTCAATAGAGCCATTTTACTTGTGAGTGTGTGGGAAAGTGAGTCTGTGAGAAATACCGTACGTGTTTAAAACTTTGGTCAAAGACAAAAATTCATTTTCAATCACTTTGAAGAGTTTTGATAGAATAACCTGCTTGGTTTTCTTTAAGCGTTTTGAATTGTAAAAACATAGAGGTAGCTTGTGATTTGTGCGAGATGAGATATAGCCATGTATACCCAGAAAAAGCGTTAACAAAGGAAACAAAATACAAAGAACCATGTGTTGATGCAACATGGGAATGACCCCAAATATCAACAAACACCAATTGTAGCGGAGCAGTATAATCAGTGTGTGAGTGTGTAAAAGGAAGCATGATGTAACCATGAAAGGAGCATCGCCATCTAAACTATACCAACTTTACAATAAGATGACCAAGAGCAAAAATTAATATTCAAGGTCAGGTCAAGCATCTCGGGCTAGGACTCAAGGCCCCACCATCCCTTAGAAGATCATCAAGAGCAGAACACCAGAGCATGAGCCAGGATACCAACTATTCATTATTTTAATCTTTTTACGAGGTCTTAAAAGGCATAAAAACTGGGCTTGTTCATGGCCCAGAGAGAAACTTTAACATCTAGATGGTCTTCCATATGCAACCCCTAGTCACCCTTTCCACATTAAGCACATGCTTAAATGTGAGAAGCATGACCCCTTCTAAATCCACAATTAGTGGCACATTTTTAGGAGTTAAGCTAGCTTATTTTGAATTTTAAATTTTGCTCCATGCCTTAATTACATGACACCTATCACTATAAATAGGTGGTCACCCCCTGATACAAACCATCTCGACAAACATATGACTAAGGACACAATAGACACTTCACAATTAAATCGGTCATCTTCCAAGACAAGACCCCACCAAACTTTAGGAGAACCTTATCAAAATAAAAACTAGACATAAGCTACAACATTAAATGTTCTTTCTTCTGGTCTTTTTAAAAGACAAGTTTATGTAAATAAATTGGGCTCACTTTGGGGGTCCAAATAAAAGAATAAGCTAGAGTAGGGTGTGTTTAGTAATTTGGGCTTGTTCTAAGCCCACCTTTCATGACATGTGCACCTAGGTTTAGGATTTCTTTGACCTACCTTCTAGAAGGTTTCTCACAAATGATGCCCCTACCCCTTTCACTCTTGCTCCCCAAGTCACTCCTTTATAAAGGGTGTTCTGCCTCATGTATTTTTACACATTGAATTTTGACAGTAAAGAAACTTTGTCAGAGTGTTTAATGAGCTAAGTCTCCTACTATCCTTGGGTCTTATCTTGAGTGCTCTTCACTTCAAGTGGCGGCTCTACACCACTCATCTTGGAGTATCCCATCCTTCAAGTGACGTGACAACCTTTCATATTCATAAGCTTGCTTCATCTCTTCACCTTTTTTCTTCTTTTTCTTTGTGCCACTTTTCTCCATTTTCTATGTCATCATGTTTTCTTTTTCTTATGTGCTTTTCATTTCCGCCCATCATCATCTAAATCACCATATAATTGTGTTTTCTCTTTGCCCTCTAGAAGTGAACATTCACATTTACTTAACCATTTGGTTAAGTTTGTGTGCAGTGAAAATCTTCTTTGAGTTTCTCACCATAATTTTTAATCCAAAAATCATAAACAAAAGAGTAACTTATAAAAATGTCAATCGTAAAATCAACTCACATCACCCCCTATTGTAAATCACACTAGATTTGAAGTAAAGAAACTCTGTTCTGGTGAATCTCTGAGTAGCTATTTTTCCTCTAAGTCTTATCTTGGCAGAGAATGCCTTAAGTGGAGAATTCCTTCTTCACTCATCTTGGAGCTCTCCTCCCCCAAGTGGCGTGAATCCTTCCATCACTCCATCTCCATGAATTCTACAACCGCATAAGCTTTCCATTTTCGTCATCTCTCTCTCATTTTGAATGTGTATTTCTGTGTCCAATTATTCTTTGTGCGGCTTTTCTTTTTACTATTTGAAGAGAACCTTCACACTTATATAACCCTTTGGTTAAGTTTGTGTCCAATGGCGATCTTCACTAAGTGTTCACCATATTATGTAATCAAAATTCTAATACAAGAAAAACCAAAAATTGAATGTGTACATTTTATAAATCCACTCATATCAAAGCTGATGAGCCTTAGCTCTAACACAAGAATCACAAAAAGAAACATCTAGATTATAAGAGACATTGTGATGAGAATCAAATAAAGGAGGCTTTTATTAATGGAGGAAGAGGACATCCACCCTCACATTTGAAGTTCTTCCTTCTAGTCTTCTCAAAATTAAAAGAAGACATAAAATAAAGATGAG
>Ga0123341_1003517_pt1 | contig 13457 bp, 5 predicted proteins | sample Turbeapinknodule_FD_89959 | JGI IMG/M metagenome (GOLD analysis project Ga0123341, IMG submission 89959) | Root nodule microbial communities of legume samples collected from Mexico - Turtle bean Mexico pink nodule | ecosystem: Host-associated > Plants > Roots > Nodule | place: Mexico: Nepantla... | reverse complement strand
TTATTATAGTAGGTAATGTTCTCATTTATAACTTTATTTCTCTCAATCTAAACTAAAATTCAGCAATAACATGAGTTAAGTAATTTTTTCTTTTTCATGAAAATCAAATACTTATAATCTATCAAAAATATCAATTTCTTCTAATAAATATTCTTCCATGCACATAATTTCTTTAAATTTCTTTTTTAACATATTTGTCATTATTAATAATAAACGAAGTAAATTAAAAACATATAACACCCAGCTCATTCATTGAAGCTCACATAATTATAAAGCTATGATTGAAGATAGTAAATGTTTACAATGTTGAAGTCAACTCTGGATAAAAAAATATTATTTTTTCATTATAATAAGTAAAAAAATATATTTATATATAATTTTTTATTTCTTAACTAATAAAGCGATTAACAAGATAATTTAACTGAAAAATAGTAAAAAATAATGTCAATATTATTTTATTATAATTAAGTCGAACTGAGGTACATCTAAAAATATCTCAACATAAAAAAAGAATTTAAATTTTTTATAAATAAATTAAATTTATTTATATATATAAAAACTATTTTTTTTTATAGGTTTTAACTTAGTAAAAAAAAATAAAAAATCATAGCTTGCAGCACTATATATATTTGTCTCTTCACTTCATATTTTTCTCTTTGTTCACTTGTTCTCTCACTCTCTTCATTTTGTTTTCTTTAACCCTTTTTTGTGCATGAAACTGCGAATGTTTCAGCCTTTGATCTCATGTTCTTCTCTCTCTTCCTTCGATCCTCTTCCAACCACGGTTCTGCTCTCATTTTCATTCCCATTTCTCTCTTTCAATATCAATTCTCAATTCCATTTTATTGTTTTTGTAATTCAATTCATTGAAATTCCCAAACCAATTCATTGTTGCACTCTGTGTGTTAATGTTGCATGGAATTCACTCTGTTGGGTCTAATTATCAGTTTTTTATTTAAATTTAAATTTCTTTGTTTTGCTTTTCATTTCTGAATTGCAGGGACGCGGTTTTCCTTCAGTTTTTAACTCAGGTTCAGCTTCTCTGCCAGCAGCAATAAGATTCATGTTGGTTGGGAATTTGAACTAAAATCTTTGGGTTTTGGATTTTGGATTCTAGCTTCAATACTCTCACGTCCTGTTTAGGTATTATTATTAATGATATTATGATTATTTATTATTATTATTGGAATTGTTATTTATTAATAAGTTCCCTTTCCTTTGGAAGAATTTTGGACGTGTTAAGATGTGAAGTCCCTGCAAATTTTGTTGAAGTGTTGAACGTGCAATTTGCTCTTTTGATCATGTTTTTTTATTTTGTTTTATTTGCATGATATATTTCTGTAACCTGCTTCAGGCTTGTGGGGAAAATGAATTCTGTGTTGTGGGTATGGTCTGTTGGTGAAATTTTTTGTTTTTCCATCTCCAAGATAAAAGGCTTATGTTCCTCTTTCTATTCACTTTGTATTTGGGTAAGAATGGTGAATACGATTTGAAACTGTGATAGTTGTACTTGGTTTTAATTTGGGGTCTGCTTTCCTGGTTTACAGATGATCATCAATAGTTTTTTGTTTAAGCAGAAACTTGTATTGTTAGAACTTATATGCATACTGCTTTGCTTGCCCTCTGTGATTTACAAATTTATAAAAGGATCTGCTTGGATTTTATGGTGCTTTTAGTTTTAATTGTTTCCCTTACGTTTAAGGATTATGGTATCTCTGTTTTTGAGGCACCTTGGTAAAGTTCTTTTTCTAGTTTTCTTCTTTATTGTCTCGATCGTGGAATTTCATTCTACTTGTGTATTGATGTGTAATGCAATGTGGTCCCCTGCACAAAAGTAACACCCGAGGGGAGGAAGAGAATGAAAGGGAATTTAGTGGCCTGCTTCGCAAAATATATTTTTTTTGGCTTCTGTTTTTCATTTTCTAGTACTTTAATATGTGATTCAAAACTCATTGCAGAGACTATTATTTAAGAGATGAGTCAAATAACACATGACATTGATGACAATGTGCATGGTGAGGATCAGACTGGGTCACAGTTGAACGATGAGGGTAATGGAGGAGGTGTTGTTCTGAAGAAAGGACCATGGACAGCTGCTGAAGATGTTATTTTGGTGGACTATGTCAATAAGCATGGAGAGGGGAATTGGAATGCAGTTCAGAAGTATTCAGGCCTTTCTCGTTGTGGAAAAAGTTGCCGACTGCGATGGGCCAATCACCTAAGGCCAAACTTAAAGAAAGGCGCATTTACTGCAGAAGAGGAGCAGATGATTGCTGAACTCCATGCCAAAATGGGAAACAAATGGGCACGCATGGCAGCACATGTAAGCAGACTGCACGTTTTTGTTGCCTTACGTATTTAGTTATTTTGTTTCAATGTGCTGTTTCTTTCACTTTTTGCTAAAATCTATGAATTTTATTTGCCATTGTTGATGTCAGTGTTGTGTACACCATCCTATCTTCTAACAGTGAACATCATATCATGACAACCATGTCTTCTTTTTCATTGGACTTGTCCCTTACAATATGAAATCAGCTTGTTACATTTAAGAATCTCAATGCCATTGAACAGTATAATACAGTTTTGTTGCCATTTAGTAAGATTCTGAATTTAACATAAAGCATTCTGCATAAATGTCATTGAATGCCGCAACATTTAAGTTTGGCAAATTTTTCACAATAGAGAGCCTTGTAAGTTCTTTCTAGATAGTTCTTGGACATCATCGTGTCTATTTTGGGAAAGTACTCAGTATCATGGTACTGTGTCCTTGATGAGACTTGTCTCTGAGCATCTATTTGATTTTTCTCTCTCTTAGATATGAAGATAGACTAACATAATTTTTTACCTTCTTCATCATAATTTTAGACCATAAATATTAGAAAATAGCACGAAAAGGAAAACTGTTAATGCTTAATATGAAAAAGGTAACCTATGTCACGTTTTGTTTCCTGTCTGATAAAATACGACACACCACTAGGTAATATGCCAAACTGGGGAATTGACAATCATATCAATTTTAAAGTACATTCAGATTTTTATTGAGATTGCATTTATTGTGAACCAACTTGTGGATTTCTTTTCCTTGCATATCACGTAAGATTGACAGCAAAATTCAGTTTCTTCCTAGCTTCCATCACCTTTTCATTGAGTCCAAATCACCATCATTCTCTCAGTTTGAAAAGCATATGCAATCAGTGAGTCTTTATTTAAGATCACAAACAATGCTGCTATTGCCAGGGGTGGAAGAGGGAGATTCCAATACTGGTATTTCTACCGATACCACCCTCCCAAAGAAAAAGAAATAGTGAGTGAAAGAAAAGACATGTGAGAGATTAATGCTAATGAGTAAACAGAGGAGACTAATAAAACAAATGAGAACATATTTTGTCTTAGAAGCTGGAATTACCCTTACAAATGGGAGAGGAGGCTAGCAATTGCTGCACACTTTTCTTTTTCTGTTATTATTATGGTACACTATTCTTTTTCTGTTATTATTATGGTGTATTCATTTTCTCTATCCATGATTATTTAGAATCTTTTGTTTTCAGTTGCCTGGTCGTACAGATAACGAAATAAAAAACTACTGGAACACCCGGATGAAGAGGCGTCAACGGGCTGGTTTGCCACTTTATCCTCCTGAAATAGTTATGCAAGCATTTCAAGATAGTAAGCATGGCCAAGGTACTGGTGAAATCAATGATGGAGATGGATGCCACCATGATTTCATGGAGAAAAACAATTATGAGATGCATGATGCAATATTTGACAGTCTGAAGGAAAATCAGGGAATCTTACCTTTTGTGCCTGAGCTTTCTGATATTTCTGCTAATAGCATTCTGCCAAATGTTCTTGGTTCTCCTCCATACTGTAATTTCCTGCCATCAACATTACCTAATCAGGATCATCTTCAAGAGACATCAGTGTCTTTTATTGGTTCCAATGAATTGAACACTAATGGGTTTTATCCATTCAACCACTTTAAGGATAATACTTCTGATAAGATTGCGGAATCATTTGGATTGCATTCTCCCCTTGATCATGGTGCCTCCTCATATGGCTCAATTTGTTACAGCCATTCATTATCGAATGACAATTACTCTACTTCTAAGCCGACTTCTGAGGCTGTGAAGTCAGAGCTCCCTTCACTCCAATATCCAGAAACTGAATTTGTTAGCTGGGGTACCTCTCCCCCGCCTCCATTGAATGAGTCTATTGATGTTTTAATTCATTCTCCTCAACCACCTTATGCACTAGACTCAGGTTCTTCGCCACTCAGTTGTTGCTTCCTTAATGAATTTCTTTATCAGCAGGCGAAGGCTCTCAATTATTCAAAGAATAATTGGTCTGACAAGAGTTCAAGTTCATCCATTGCAACTCCTGTTGACAGAGCTGAGAGCTCGGCTTTGAATATGTACGAGACAGAGTGGGAGGATTATGCTGACCCTGTATCTCCCTTTGGTGCAACTTCAATCCTTAATGAGCATCCTGTTGTTGGCACCAATGGAAAGTCGTGGGATGGATGGGAACCTTTTCAGACCTTTAGTGGTTAGTACCTTCTAGTCTTCTAGTGTGGTATGATAAGGATGATATCTGGAAAGCATTCACTATTTTCTGCATACATCCACATATATATTTGACACTGATTTTTTTTTTTTATTTAGGTTATTTTACTTAGCAAAGCTTAATTATGTCATGTCATGCATATTCTGGATCATAAAAAAGTTGACTCGTCCTAAATAAATTAAATCAAAAAAATTATTTCCTATGAAGTTTGTCTTCATTATGAATTTTGATGAAAATAAAGTCGGTGGATTTTTCCCTTAATTCATGTGTTAAGTTTGTTAGTTGCAACAAATATATCGTGAAGTTGAGATTTCATTAGAAAAATCTGCAGGCAAGAATGAGAAATTGCAATATCAAGTTTTGGCCCCTAAGAGTGAAAATCCATCCATGTCTCTGTTGAATCTCACTTGGCCAGATGTCTTACTTGCCTCAGATTGGCACGAGCTGTATTCTGAGCATGACGGCATGAACCACGCTGGTATGATTGATGCTAGTGATAATGTCAAGAGACAGTAGTGGAACTCATTCTTCAAGTACAGGAGATTTTTTTTGCTTGTGGATTAACATGACTCTTTTTTGCAATTGTCTGATATTCATTCAGAAAACCGCTCAACATATGATTCAAAACTTTTATTATCCATTTATGTTTACTCCCTAGTATGGGTAATAGGTGTAACATAACATCTACTGTCCAAATAGATATGGGTATGACTTGTGTTATCAAATGCCCAGGTAGAGAAACTTGTTTCTTTCTTGTAGCTTTATAGACTCTATTTCTTTGTTACATTTATTATGTAAAACAACACAAGGATAGGGTATGTTAATCCCGATATTATATTTAGGATATGAACCATTTTTAGGTGAAGAATTAGTCACAAACTATCTCACTGATCTTATTGTTTTAGAATCAACAAAAACCTAAAAATACTACACGGCCAACCTTCCCACACCCGAGTCACACCTTTGTGGTTCTCCAATAAAATCAAGAAAAACCTTCAACCCTTTGCCTAATGACGTTAGCTCACGGCCTTTAGGTTCACCCAAATTACCTCCAAAATTCACCAAATCAAGCTTAACCAAGAATCCACCAAAAAGACCTAGAAAATCAACCGAGAACGTCATCTCCCTTACCTCTTGCTTCCGCCACCTTTCACCAAAGTTCTTTCAAGAACCGTCATATCCCAAAATAAATCTCTTAAACCTTTTAATCTTGGCCTAACCGCAGCCTTAGCCACCCTTTTCCATCCTAGAACTCAACTTGGAACCTACTCTAATATAAAGTAAAATTCCTAAACTTCCCCTGAAAATATTCTAATTGAGGCTAATTTAAAAGTAATTTGGTTGAAATTGAGTTGAAGATACCATGATAGGAATATAATTGAAGATATTTAGGATTTGAGTTAAAGATAATATGATGGAAATAGAATGGAAGATACTGACCAAAAGTAAATTAAAGATGTGTTGAAATTATTTTGAAAAATAGAAAGTTGAAGATACTCTCATAAACCAGGACTATATTAAAAAAAATGTTTAAGGTGAAAATGTTTTCATCAAAACGTTAGTTTGAAATTATTCTAAAGGATAGAGTTAAAAATACTTTGATTGAACTCAAATTATAATTACTATGATAGAGATCGAGCTAAATATACTCTAGGAATAAATATACCATAAGCCACTAAGCCGAATAAAAAAATATATTAGTAAGTTTAGAGAATATATTTTGGAAATAATCATTCTTCCCTTCTTAATTGTAAGACCCAAATATTTTCTAAAGAGTATACTACAACCCCATAGGTTTTCTAAATTCCAATATAAACTTAACTATACACATTATCCATACATTCCAATTCTTACAAGAGAAAGATCAAAATAAAATAAAAAAATCAAAGCAAGGGAAAAGTCTTACTTTTCTCCTATTCTCCTGTATGTAACAACTTTTCACTACATTTAAAATGCTAGGACACGTCCATCTTATTCAAATTTAAAATGACATTTGTTTTGTATGACCAAAAGAAGAAGATAGGAAAATGATATATATTATAGATAAAATTGTATCAAAACACTATTAGAATAAAACTGATTTTTCTAATTTTTAGAATAATTTTAGATGAAATATCGTAATCAGATTTACAATGAATGCATAAAAACAGTTTTTTTTTTTTATAAAAACCATATAGATACAAGTTTCTTTTAGAAAGATTTGAATCATAAAATAGTAAATAGTAAATATAAATGAGTTTCATCATTGTTAACTACAAGATAATCTCATCTTGTATTTACTTAATTACATAGAGCATCTAATATCATTCTCTATTGATATAGTCTAAAGTCATGTTAATAGTTTAACTGTCTAAAGTCATGTGTTAATAGTGAACTACAAAGCCAAATAAAATGTACACATATACTCTTAATAAAAAAATTGTACAGAAGTGTCTAACATGCTATTCCTGTATCTGAAGATATTACCATTTCTGGATGTTACATTAATTATTACCTTGTTCACAATTCATAACTTTTTGGTTTCCTCTTAATTAAGAAAAGAGAAAAGTTTCTTTAACACCATCAACAGTAAATAGCATACAGTTAACAAACACTTATAATAATATAATATTAAATAAAAATGAATAAAATGTTAATTTATCGACACCCTTAAGAAAAGGGGGGAAGGAGGGTTGCCCCAATTATTTGAAAACATTATGTCAACATTCTTTTTACATTTCAATAACCTCTTTCATTGTTTGCAAAATATTACACCATCCTCTTAGAAGAGGTTGTTGTGAATGTAAAAATACAAGGAGAATTTATGCAATTTCACGAAACTACAGACAAAATGGGCTCAAATGGTACATTGAGTACAAAGTATGGTCACTAGAATAGATGTAACATAAAGTAGAAGATGGCAATGCATAGACAGATAAGCCATCAGATTCCGTCTCTTAAAAAGAATTGAAAAAGGATATCATTATGTTCATGAGGTAAACAAAGCAAAGTTGAAAACAAAAAGCCAAAGTACTACAGATATCACACGTATACAAATCACCCACTTTCTCACGGGTATCACTGATCCAATACATTTCTGAAGATGCTTCCTTCGATGTCATGTTTAAAAATTACAGAACTGTCAAGACATGAATGAGAAATCAGTCAATGTACATGTTTGAAAGTGATGAATTTCAAGCATGATAGAACCAATCCATTTTACCACTTAAGAAACAGGATTCAAGTGACTACTTCCATACGTAAGAGCTCTCAATGTCCATCACAATTTTTTTTATTTGTTACATACCTAATACGCATTCCCTTTATGATATGTAATCATGAAGTTTCTTCTTGCAGCCTATACATTGTGATTTCCTGCTGCTTGAAATATCGCCTGTCCTCTTCATCAACCAACACAAGATTTAAAAAGTACTTCACACTGAATTTGTTATTAATGTTGCGATGAGTTGGTGTCAGCTCATAAGGACTGAGGAACAGTCTGATCGGAATTGATTCACCTGTAAATACAATCACACACATAAAGGTGAAATGTATTTTCATTGAGGTGAAATAAACATCTGTTTATTGTTTTCAGTTTTAATCATTGTCTATGCGATGATGTACGAAAACATTAGCACATTTTTACAAATATATAAAATAATGTTAATACTTTGGCATAAAAAAATTGACAAAATTGTTGTCTATCAATTACTTGAGACAACCTTCTTTTATCTCGGCTTGAGACCAGTTTCTGTAAAGTTTGACAATTTTTTATATTTTGATACACTCTCTTCCCTGGAGACATGCTTAAATTATACTAACCTACGTAGAGAAATGAAATGAGTTACAAATTTAGCCGATTCTAACATAAACTAATCTTAACAGTGATGATACGACCAAGTCTTCTAAAGACATATTATTAAAAGCTTTGTTATTAATTTCAGAACATCTATGGCATGGCTTTCGAAACTTCACCTAAAACATTCATATATTTCTCAAATATCAATGATTTATAATTAATAATTTTTAAAATAAAGAAAGAGCTGTAGTTTACCAATCAATCCAGAGAAATGTAATTTATCTTAATATATACATAAAAAAATGCAAGTTTTTTACGTCATTAAAATCAACATCTATGCGGCAGAAAATTGTTGCCTTAATTAATGTTTTTCTCATAACAAACATAAGTTATGAATACAAAGCCAGTAAAATACATGACATCTCAGGTAAAAGAGGGAATTAAAAAAGATTTAAGAATATGTATGTATAATTATGAGATATTATGCTTCAAGACATTTTTTTATCTTAAAGTTCAGTCAATACAAAAGGGGTAGTTGGTTTACCCCCTAAAGGTATATATGAAAACATAGATGATAGGTCTAAAACATTTTTAAGTTATCCAGATTAATTTGTAAATAGAAAGTACAAAAGATGTAATCCAATTTCAGGGCTAACCTACCTCTAACAGGAGCACCATCCATCAACTCAAATTTAGCCAATGTTTCTGTCTCAACATGGGTGTTGGTCCCTGACCCTGTGGATTCTCGACGCCTAATCTCAAGATCCATGTTTTTTATCTTGATTCTGACAAGTAAAAAGTATATCTTACCAATGATGACATCTTTCAAATGATACCTGAAGAGTAGTAAATATGAATAAGTATTTGCAAGTCTCCCCAGTAAAGTACAAATTAGATGAGAAAAATATCTTCTCTTCAAAACAAATGCACTAAAGCTCTATGCAATATACAGTACTAAGATGCACAGACATTTCTAAATTAGCCATGTCATGTCATAGCCACGTTGAACATATCCACGTTGAACACAGCACAAACATTTAAAAATCTTAGCTGCAATTTTATAATTTTTTTCCTATATATTTCAAACTTTCATGCCAACATAGATTGGTATACTACAATAATTAGATAAATTTTTGTATTTCATTATTATTGTTACAACTTTACAAGTCACAAAAATTTTAAAATTTCAATTCAATCTTTTGATTAAAATGTCTATTTCAAATGAATTTTAAATATTATATTATAGTCATGATGTGTCCTATACTTTATAAAATTTACTGTACGTATTTTTGCTTCCTAGATGCATTGCTTTTTTTGACAAAAATATCTTTGGTGCAGATAACTGCTAAATTGTATAGGTGTTTCTATTATAATCAATAGGCATCATGTAAATGGAAAAACAAATTCATAGGTCTACAAGAACAAGATAACGCAATACATATGTTTCATACTGCAAGTATGAACAGAAACTCCACAGGAGACAGGTTGGTACATAATTAAGATAAACAGCCAGGTAAAAGTTGACACAATTCCAGTCAAATAGCCAATTAAATTTTCAGCTTACTTGCTTTTATTGTATTCAAATTCAATGTGTAGACAATCTTCAATTCCAACTTCCATCTGTCCAAGGTACAATACCATGAAATAAAATTAAGAAATGGAACTAGCTAATAACAAAGTTGAGGTAAAGCACACAAGGAATAAATTTTATTAAGAGCCATTATTCCCAATATTGGCACCAATGTGTTTTCAGAATCAAGAACAAGGCACAGACGATAAAATGAACACTCCTGGGTTTTGAACTCCCTCTATCTTCCAATTTCCAATTCCTTTACAATTTCCCACACAATAAATTACTCTGCTCAGAACCCCTCTTCGTATTTCTATACAACATCAGGCACTCGACTCACTGAGTAACCCACTAACTGACCCCTTACTGATTAACTAAGGCCCTCAGCTAACAGAGCTATCACAATAACTACATGCACCAGCAGATACTTAGCAACGGGTAAATCAAAGGCAATGGTTGACATTGATGTTATGGCTTCACTTTATCATTGTTCCTGAGTCATTATTGTTTTTGATTGATTGAAAATTGTGAAAATGAATATCACAGTTTGCAGCAATGGATATGTGCTAGACAGAATTAAAATTTAATTACCACATCATTATGCTCACCTTGATGCTATTGTTAATTTCTGGAGGTGGAGAATAATTCCGAACCTGACAGATGAAGAAAAAATATAGAAGTTAATGAAAAAAGTACATACACAATACAAACTTATTTCTTTTAGATGGGGTAGTGTACTCAAGTGAATTATATACTCTACAACTACATCCAACACAAATTGTCCATGAATGAAGCGATTTCATAAAACAAAAATAAATTTGATATCGGAGACCACAAATCAGAAATTCCATTTCCTGAAATAGAACATACCACGAAATCCTGGTATTCTATTATGCTTCCAGCATAGCCCCGATTAATGGACACTTTCAATACATACCTGGAAATTGCAAATGCATAAAAGCATAACAAAATATCATATTCATCCTAGCAGAATAAATATTTCAGAAAGACTACAAACAAAGATCATATGCATAAACAGACAGGTCCATGGATCTACAAAGTATCTTACCTAAGCCTCACATTCACCCCATTATATGTTTCATATGGCATTTCAACAGTAGAAAATTCAAATGCGTATGTTTTCCTCTCATAAATTTCTCCAGGAACATCTAGTTCTCGTACTGCAGAAGACAGTAAAAAGAAAATATGTTATTCCACAACAGTAGGCATCCCAAGGGTCAAATTGTACTAAATAAAGACCAACTACAACCAGGTAGAATATTTTCATTCAAGAATGGAAGTGGCAGAGAACAGCCGATTACCAAGGGAAGTAAAGTCATAAAAATTTCCTCTGTCAAAATACATCTCTGCACAACGAAACAAAATTCAAAATGAACTTGTCAGTAATAAATTAGGAAAAAGATAACTGTCACAACAAAAATTATTCCCAAAGTAATAACGATGAATGGATAATTTATTTTTTGCCAGCCATTACCAGTAAAAAATTTAACAGTTACATACATCATTGTAAAAATAATCTTGAAGTGCTCAAAAAATTGAAATAAGATTATCAATGTCAGGGAGATCACAACAGTTTCAGATGCAGATGCTCAAGAGAGAAAAGGGTGGGTACAACAAATCCAAAGAAAACAAGTTCCATAAACTACTTTGATAAAACTGAAATGAAAAGCTTCAATTAGGAAATCAAACTTTCTGCTGTGCATCTTTAGGACTGGAAGTGTTCTGTAAAATAATTGAGTTATGTTTCCCTAAGATTATAAGAAAACAATGAATAAAATTTAAGAGTAGCATGCATCCCTGATGCCAGATTGATTTTTAAATGATTCCAGACTCCTTAAAGGTATGAAGGTCAATTACATAGAGAAAATCACACATCTATCTTACATGTGATGCAAATGTAACATGCCTAGGAGTTCTAATCGTAATTGAGCATTCAATACACACGATAGAAAAGGACAAAAATAGTAGATAATGAAAATTTTATTTTAGGGGAAATGGAGAATCATATACTTTGAATGGTAACTGACAAGGTAAATTCCTTTATGCAAGCGCAGCAAAATTCCACAAAGTACAACAGAATTTTTCTATCATTATCAGTTTCATCACTTATTATAATACTGAAAATATTTTTAAACAATAACTCATTCTACTTCTTCCTTTTGTTTTCTTTCATTGAGATTTTCCAGACACATAACACATTGAAGAATCAGAGAGGTTAGTCAAGTACGAACCTATCTGTCCAAGGAGCTCAACTTTTACACCATTGTGATCAATCTTCTTCCCTTGCATTGGTTCTACAGTAATCTAAAAATGGCAGCAGATAAAATAATATTAACAGTGAGGTTGACAATATATCAAAAGTTACTGAAACGCACCATGGTTTAAACTTAAACTCAATGGTCCAATATTATGAACAACAACAAATAACATACCTTCCCAGCAATGTTTTCTTGACTTTGGAAAAGTGGGACTGTAACCGTTTGACCATTTTCCTTTTTAAAGGGAACCTAAAAACCCACAGAAAGGAAATCAACCAAAACTAGCATGTAAGACACTACAACGATACAACGAAAATCAAAGCTATTGAAAGATCACAAATCCCCTCCCACCACCCTGAACTTCCACTAGCATCAACCTTTGCCTTTTGCAACATTATTACAAAATGCAATTGCTACAATGCGATGTATACCATTACTTATAAAAACAAAACAAAAATAGCTGCTTACCTGCTTCCGGTTCTTCCCATCGTTAAACGAGATCACGACATTACATGCAGGCTTGAAAGCTCCAAGCAAGTAATTCTATATATTTTGTTTAAATTTGGTTCCCCAAAAATAACCATAAAGAGTCGTCACCATCACCAAATCAAGTGAACCAAGGTTAGAACAACAAACAAAGGAACATAACCAAAACAAGAAACCCAAGAAAACAAAACTCACCATGCTGCTCAAAATTCAGTATTCTTCTTTCTACTTCAGTGCACACACCAACACCTGAGAAGCACAAATCTACTAAATTAATACCATTCAAACAAAAAACAATGCTCCTGGTTCACAGATCTTCACCCGAACCCAAATCAAAATAAGTCAATGTCCAATTGGGTGTCCATGATCACACTAAAACCCCCTTTTCACCCAAATTATCAAGTCCTACCATTATCCCCCTCCCAAACCCTAAAACCCGATATCTAACGAAATTGAAGAGGTACCGTGTGCGCGATTCCACGGATCAACAAAAGGAAACGGTGGAGAAACCGCGATTATCTGCCACGTGGTTTGATTCGGTGAGAAAGCGATGAACGAAACGCATAATTTGAAGTGAATCGGAAATTGAGTGAGCCCTAACAGTAAAACGTGAAAGGTAGAAGAAGTTGCAGAATCTTGTCTTCTTATTCTTCTGCGTTTCCACAGCCAAAACGCATTGTCGTTTCGTTCACGCTTTGTGTCGTCTTGTGTTTTCTTTCCGAATTCACCTCTGCTATGTCCCATGTGGACAGCAACAACGACAAAATAATAATCTTTTTTT
>Ga0123341_1003516_pt1 | contig 13457 bp, 4 predicted proteins | sample Turbeapinknodule_FD_89959 | JGI IMG/M metagenome (GOLD analysis project Ga0123341, IMG submission 89959) | Root nodule microbial communities of legume samples collected from Mexico - Turtle bean Mexico pink nodule | ecosystem: Host-associated > Plants > Roots > Nodule | place: Mexico: Nepantla... | reverse complement strand
GAATTTTGATTTTTAAATTCTTTTTCAGAATTTCATTTTCAGAACACAATAATCTATTTTCAAAATGTATTTTTTAAATTTTGGATTTTCATTTTCAGAATAAAAGATAATTTTGGAAATTTCAAATGAGAATCGGTTTCATGTCACAATTGATAAGTTGGTGGAAGAATTTGCCTAAATTTTGATCCATGAATGTACTTAGGTATAGAGATGTGTGAATGTTAAATGAGACTACTTGGAAAGTAGATTTCACAAAATGTACCTTCTAAGATATGTGTGAGGGGCTTTTAATTAGATAAATAAATATTAGAAAAGGCATTAGTGTAGTGGAAGGATGTAGTTGTAATAGGTGAAGGTGGTACAACAAAGAGACGCTTCTTATTCATGTTAAGTCTATATTCATACTTCATTTATGTTTTATCACTACATTTTTGGTTCCTTCATTGAAGAACTTGTTAGTATGGCCGAGAACATGAAACCGGAGCTTTTCACTAACGTTAAGCACAATGATGTTTGGACACTCCTCTTAAATGGTGTGTCTGTGTCGGATACACGTATTCGATATTGACACCTGTAAGACAAGTATCAGTAAAGTGTCAAATTCAAAACATATTTGTTGAATTTCTGACAATTCTAACATGTTTTTGTAGGACGGTCTAACAATAAGAATCAAAGTATGAACAACATCAACACACAAGAATTGATCATGGTTCATCAAAACCCAAGTTAAATCAAGTTTCCTTACGTAACTGTTTAAGAGCTTCCACTAACCAATGCACTTGATTATAACGAGTGTTCTCACCTCTCCAAGTTACAACGAATATTCTCGCCTCTTTAGGTTACAACGAGTATTCTTGACTCTCTAGGTTACAACAAGTATTTTCGCATCTTCAGGTTACAACGAGCATTCGCACCTTCCAAGTTACACCTTCTTAACCTTCCCCTAAGATTAAAAACTCTCAAGAAAACAAAGAACATACTAAAAAAGAGTACAAACAAAGCTCACAAGGGTATAACTTATGATGTGAAGAATTGCAATGGTTTCACATTCAACCCAAAATACTAGAAGTTCTACTGGCTCGATTAGATGCTCACCACAACTCCTGTATTTTCAACAAGGTCACTTGTATAACTTTTGTTGCTAGACTTTTCTTACTTTTGTTCTTCACATTAAATCTCTTTATATAACTTATTTTCAAATTTGTTCTTTAATACTTGAATTGGTTATGTTTGGATATTGCAATATCTTCATCTTTTTTGGTGCTAGACGTTCCAAATAGAAAGCTTGAGTTTGCAATCTTTCCAATATTGTTTTGTTTCAAATTCGTTTAAGAAACTAATTTGAAAGTATTTATAATACAGATTAGTAAAAACAAATCAAAACATAATTGAAAAATTGTTTCATTCCAGATAATAAGTGCATCTAAAAATATAATACTTGAGATTTTCAAATTTTTTATGTTATGAAAAGATTTAGAGATATTCACAATATATTAAAAAGATATTTATAATACTTATTCTGAACAAATATATTTAGGAAAAGATAGATTATAGAGACATGAAAAACAGGATAAGAAAGAGTCATTCCACATAATAAATTATTTTCGTTTTGGATATAATATCTTTTTAATAGATATATGATTCAAAAGATTTCATTTAAATGTTAAAATAAAAAAAATCTATTACTCATTCAACACGTTCATCAAACCGTCTAGCATAAGCAAAATTGTAGACTCTTTAGAGGGTTTATTGTATACTACAACTTCCAGTTAACCAATATTATATCATTTAAATCACAAATAAAGTATATTATTCAAATCACAAATAAGATATTAGTCTAAATTTTTTTATAAATTAACAAGTCTTATCATACCGTTTATCATGAAGACATTATGAAGAAGCTCATAGTGTCTATTGTGTATTGCAGTTGTACAAAACATTATTAAAACCTTCAAAAACATAAATACCATTCATGTTGTTTTCGTTATCATCAAAACATAAACTTCTCATATGATATTTTGGTCATCAGACTGTCCAGTAGGTCATAAATCACCTCATGTAACAAACAACCTATTGCGTCTTAGACCATTCGTGGCCTCAACAAATGTTATACATGTTATATGGGCTAGATTTAGTTTTTTTTTCTGTTACTTTTTGTTATTATAAAAACATAAGAACACAAATGTCCATATGATATTCTGGTCATCAGATTGTCCTCATGGTTTATAGACCATCTAGTTGGTTAAGAGACCATCCTAGGAACTTATTATATTGTCTAAATCGTCCAGGATCTCAACATGTATGATTATGATAATGGTAAATTTTGTCAAACAAAGATAATCTAATATGAATTTGAATAAATTTCTTTTAGAGAAATTTTATCTTTCATGATGGTTAATTTTTTGTCAATTAAACATCTTTAAAAAATAAAGATATTATTCAAAATCGAATTTATTGGAATATTGTGCAAAATATATGTACTGACAATTAAACCTAAGAAATACTAAAGAAAGAAAGTTCAGGAAAGTAATATAAGAGATAGATAAAATACATGAATTAAATGGTTAAGAACATTGCAATAACATATTCATCCGTGAGCTTCCTCTGATCTAGGATTTAAGTATTTATATATTTCATCATTATTACAAAATACAAGTTTAATAAATTCTATTTACTCAAGACTTCAAATAACTTTAAATAATTTTCCCTTGATCTCTGCCCTTAACGACATGCTGAGCTTCATTCTTCAAAATCTCCACGTTCTAACGGTCTTATCATTAAGAAACATCATTCCGAAAAATCGAAATAATCTGGGAGTTAACAGATACTTTTGAAGAATCTAATGATTTTTAGAAGAGTGTCCGATACTAAGCTCAACCCACTATAAATTTCACCCATAATACTTTCCAGGTATATATACACTGGTTCAGCAACCTCAAAGTTACCTCAGCTTCTAAATATTGGTTTGTTAAGTCAAACTTCCGACACACTTTACCAGTGCCAAATAGTCACATGGAACATTTCATGGCAAAGGGATTTCTTTTAGAGGTAGGAATAAGTGACCACCTTCAGCACATGGAAGACTGGTCCAAAGAACCCACAAACAAATAATATTGTTAATAATAAATACCATATATTCAATTTCGTATAGGTTGCTAAATGCTTATAAAAAATATATCAGTCCCCAAAACACTTTTTTGCATGGTTTTTTCCTTTCTACTTTCTTTTCTTTATGTCAGGCAATGCAATCATGAAATTGTTGTTCCAAATTAAGTTAAGCACATCATCATCATAAACAAATATTTATTTGAGGATCAATTAAAAAAATAACATACCTAATCTTCCAGCCAGCCAAAGTTGAAATCACGTACTGTTGACACTGAAATTTATCTATTAGAAGAAACAAAACAAAAAAAATGAGCTGAGATTTATGGCAGTTGTCACCACGCTACAAATTTACTAAGTTATGCTCATCCTAAAATAACAAACAACTACCCCTTTCTTACCTCTGAATGTTTGCCAGAAGACATGTTTCTGCCATCTCAAACCAGCGTTTATAGATTTAGTCTACATTAAAATTTTGCTTAATCAGTCAATATCATCTTTTCCATCTGACAGTATTAACATGGTTAAGTTGAATGCGACCATCTCTAACTCTAACATTATCCGACATCTACTGTTGATTGAAAATCCTTCTAAAACAATGAAGTTTCTCACTGGCAATCAGTCTACCCAACTATATCCTGCTTGCTTCTTGACATTTTTTTCCTCCATCAATACTCTCACACTCTCAGCGTCGTCCCATTGTCCTAAATTAGCATACATATTATATAACAATACATATGGAGCTGAACTTTCTGGTTCAAGTCTGATCAAAGCATCAGCTGCTACTATGGCCAATTGTACATTATTATGAATTCTACAAGCACCTAGTAATGCACCCCACACAGCCTTATCTGGTTTAAGTGGCATGGTGTTAATCAAATGAATAGCTTCCTTAAGCTGCCCCTGGCGTCCCAAGATGTCCACAAGGGAAGCAAAGTGCTCAACCCGTGGCTCAATACTATAGTCAGTGACCATGGATTTGAATTGTCTCCTCCCTTCTTCAACTAGTCCTGCATGGGCACATGCATTTAAAACTGCAATGAACGTTATATAGGTAGGGTGAATTTTAAGCCTTTTCATCAGATTGAAAAGCTCTAGAGCTTCTGCCGCTAAGCCATGAGATGCATAGCCTCCAATCATTGCATTCCAAGTGATCACATCTTTATAAAGTTTTATCTCATCAAACACAGCGCTTGCATCAACTATTGCCCCACATCTCGAGTACATGGTAATAAGGGAATTATTTATCGGTGAATCAGGAAGAACAGTCTTCGTGACAAGCTGATGTATCTGCTTGCCTAAGTAAAGATCCACCAAACCAGTACACACACTGATAACTGAAGATAATGTGTGTTTATCTGGCCTCTCTCCCTCAAGCTGCATCTGAGAAAATAACCTAACAGCACCCTTGTAGTCTTCGTTTTTCTCATAGCCAGCTATCAGTGTATTCCATGAGATCAGGTTTTTGTGGGGCATCTTCTCAAAGAAATCTTTTGCAAGATTCAAGTTACCGTTCTGTGCAAACCCAGTAACTATCGAATTCCATGAAAGTACATCAGGACTCGGCATTTCCCTGAAAAGCTTTGAAGCTTCATCCATGTTCGAGATTTGAACATAGCCACTGATCACAGTGTTCCAAGAACAAGTATCACGCTCTACCATCCTATCAAAGAGTTCCCTGGCAGAGACTATGTCTCCCGCTTTCACATAGGACATCATCATTGAATTCCATGAGATCACATTTCGCCTGAACCTCCTTTGACCCTTGTCACCCCCACCACGATCATCTGGAATCTCATCAAAAAGGCGCCGAGCTTCTTCCACGTGACCTCTTTGACCATAACCTGCAATCAGGGTGTTATAAGCATGCACCAAATCATCCTTCCTATCATCATCACTCCCAAATTCATGCAAAATCCCAGCAGCCATGTCCAATTCACCGTTTCTAACAAGCCCTGAAATAAGGGCACAAAGAGAAGCCGAATCATGCTCAGGCATCGTCTTAAAAAAACCAACCGCCAAATCGACATCACCATTTAGTAAGAACCCGGTGATCACAGCATTGGAGGACACAACATTACGCTCCGGCATGGCATTGAAGAACTTCAAAGCCTGGTCCATCCTGCCATTTTTAGCATACCCACTGATGACCGTGTTCCAAGAGACACAATCTCTCTGCGGCATTAGCTCAAACATCTTTCGTCCTTCCTCGATGAACCTGCTTCCACGACACGAAAAGTAACCCGAAACAATGAGATTCCAGGACACGATGTCCCTTTGGGGCATTTCGTCGAACAATTGGCGTGCCTTTGCAATCTCTCTCCGATGTATGTACCCACTGATCATAGAATTCCAAGTAACGGCATTTCGGTGCTTCATGGAATCAAAAAGTGCTCTCGCTTCGCTTAGTCTACCACTTCGAATCAGATTGGATATATTTTTGTTGGATTGGTGTAGCCGTGACGAGTTATAGTTACGGGTTAGAGAAGCTGAGGTAAGACAACAGCTTCTTCTGCTTAATCTTCCATACAAAGTAGCCATTAACAAAACTAAGATACTGAACCAACGTCTTAGGCTCGTGTTTCAAGTTTCTACCATGTCATGCTACGCGTTCTCTTCACAAATAAATTCATTACAAATTTTCTTTGTAGAGAACATTCAAACATAATTTTCTTAAAATTTAAAAATATTACTTCTATGACTTCTTTTCAATTTTTAAAAACTCATTTATGATATATTACATTAAAATAATATTTTTTATTGATAATAATATCTTATAACAAACAAATCCCAATACGCCTTAAATATTTATTTTGATTCATAATTAAATAGTTATTTAATAAATGGTTATCTTATCACATAAAAATTCATGTCATATCTCTTCTAATCATGAAACTTGCAGAAATAAATTACTAGTAATCGATAAGCCCAACTAAGAAATTTATTGAAATGAAATAAAATTAATATACAAAGAAAGTATATGTTATTTCTCGAATTCAAAAAATTATTTTAAAAATTCAACTAAACACTTCTTAATTTTATAAAAATTAAACATAATCTTTTTATAAGTTCTTTAGGTTTATTTTAATAAGTCCCAAATAAAAAGTAATTGATCTCAAATTGAGTTGAAAGAAAATTTTCAAACTTATGTTCTATTTAGTTATCTTCTTTATATACGAGAGTTTGTATAATCTATTTTTGCATAAATTGTACATTTCTTTATTGTGAATACACGGGTATAATATATATTGTTTAGTTTATACGTTGTATAAATTTATTATTACTGTACATGCAATGTATAATTCTCCATCTTTTATATTAACATAAACATATTTAACTTTTTAGAAAAAATATTTAGTAATGAATATAACTTTAATAAACTATAATAACTACAATCACTAAAAACAATTATTAAAAATTTAGAAAATAATAATAATTAGTATTTAAACTGATTTCTATAACTAATACAAATTTATAAAATAATGGTATCCAAAATAGCTACCTAGATTTTAATTATTGATATCTTATATTCTAAATTAGTTTTCAAAATACTAATAAATACTAATTTAAAAATTATTTTATAAATTTTTATTAGTAATATAAATTACTTTAGATATTAATGATTTTTTTATTTATTTTATAAATTAATAATTATTGACTAACATTTAGACGAATATTGGAGATTTAATCGATCTTAAAATAAAGTGAGATATGTATAATGTTCGCTTTGTAATGTTCATATAGATATTGACATTTTTGTTGGAATTTGGGGATTTGTTGACTATATGATAATGTCAAGTATTTATTAGAATAATAAATTTTATATTTGATAAATCACCTACTATCACTCTTATAGTGTAATTTTCATTTATTTAACTCATTGAGATTTCATAAATGTATGATAATTTCATGCCCATATAAGGAATATTCTGGCTTAACTAAAAGATTTAGAGGTTATCAATATATTTTGTGCAATTTGCCTAATCAATATGCGTTTTTAAGATCTCTTATAGTAAACAGAAGCATAAGTGATCTATTATAGTAAACAGAAGCATAAGTGATCTATTATAGTAAACAAAAGCATAAGTGATCTATTACTTAATTTTTGACCATGTGTTTTTAAGATGAGGAAGAGTTACTATTAGAAGAATGTGAAAGGATGAGCTTGACAACTTTTTGGAAGAATAAGAATAATTAAGTTGATTACAAGTGAAAAAAATTTGCTTAGTTGGTCATAAAAAAAGTAGTCCAAGTGTTTCTTTGTAAGAGGAAGGGTCACATGAAGAAGGATGGTTAAAGTTTAAGAATTAGCTACAAAAGAAATGTAATTTATTTTTCTTTTGTTTGTTATGAATCTAATATTTTATTTTTAATCATAACATATGATGGATTAATTTTCGTTACATAATCCATGTTTATAATACCTTGAAGAGTGTGTAAAATATAAGGACATCAATGAGAATTGAGTAAAATATTTATTTAAGGAGTAACACAAGTTCACATGTAAAGCTAATATTACATAGCTATGAGTTAGTTAAAAGTAATTAGGAATTTCTAACTTAGATGAAATTGTTACAAGACTATTAGATCACCAAATAACATAATCTAATATTGATAAATGCTTTAGCCCAATTGAAACATATAATTCTAAGCAACAAACTCTAATAGACATTCTAAGGTCTTAAATACTACAACTAGACACCTATGTCATATAAAGAAGTTCAATACATAAAATTCTACGAACTCCACCTTGGACTACAACTACTTTCCACTAGAATTACTACCAAAATTCAACAAGTCTAAGCAATGAATGAACTTTTGTTTTTCACTTGCAACTTGTTTTTGGTTGTTTTTTTGTATAATTGCTACAAGCTTTTATTTATGTCTTCCATGGTATTTTTTTCCTTCAAAGTCGTCTTGAGTTCATAGATCCTATCATCCCCTAGGAAAACTTACATAAAAAGTAATATTTGACGTAAAGATGTGTATGTGTGTGTACTTGTTTGTTTGTGTGTATGGGATCATAGTAAGAAAATCACATGGTAGATTTATATGACAACAAAGAATTATTTGTAGAACATATATCAAGATAAATATACGATAAAAATAAATCAATTTCAAATTAGAGTAAAGAATGAAAATATGTTTTAGATTAATTTATCAAACAATACACTTGTCGTGAGTCTTAAACAAAGAATAATGTATTTTTAATCTAAATTATGTACTAAAGAATTTTGTGTTATCAAAACAGAAATTCATATCAAACTATATAGTATGAGAACTATATGTTATAGGTGACAAGTCTTTTTATTTAAGAGTGTAACAACCCAAATGTTATTTAAGAGTGTAACTTTCCCATTGGCAATTTTTTGTTGGGAACAATTGATGTCAGTTGCAACAATCTCCCATTGATGTTTTCTCCACTAGGAATCAAACTCGTGATCTTGCCTTTGATACCAATTATTGGATTGAGAACTTAGCTCTAGTCCAAAAGTTGTAGCTGATAGTTAGAGCACAACTCTTTCTACTTAAGAGCGTAACAACCAAAATACCACGATTCGATTATGAGTTGGTTCACTTGGCCTACGCCGCATGATAATTGATGTCACTTGCAATAGGTTTATCTAATGAGTTTTTTAAGTGTCAATCAATTTTAGTTCTTAAACTCAAGAAATATATGTGATATGTTATTCACTAGACAACTAAAGGCTAAACATTTCATGAAGAAGTTTCAAACAACTTATGAAGAAACAATAAATGATTCATTAAGAAGTTATAGATGCATGAAGAGTTAGATAATCATGATCTTAGTACATGACTCCAATAAAACATTGGATTCCTAAAAGATCATTTATCTTTAAAGAGCAGCCTCACAACTTGAAGAAGATTTGAGCACACAACATACTTTTTTAGCACTTAATGTTCATTTAAGTGCATATGAACAACGTAACTACTTAAATAAAGCATGTCCTTTTCTTCAATAAAAAGAGTATATCTATGTTCAAAGAGTTTTGGAACAAAGGACAAGCAAAAACACTAGGAAACAACATATTTATTTGTTATGCATATGCTTGCCATTCACATGAAGACTTAATGAAACAAAAATTAATCAAAAATAATATTACATGAATCCACTTGTAATTCCACATTTGGTTAGATATTTCTGGAGATAAAGGATATTTCATCTTCCACTTTAAAGCTTGTTTCTAAAGGTATTCCTTCAAGTTCTTCCACCTTGAGTTCCTTGGTGGGTGTTTTCTTAGAGCTTCAAGCTTTGAATGTTATATAATTTTCCTTCTTGATTAGTGATCACTTTTTACGAAAAGTGCACCGCGTTGTCAGAAGTAATAAACTGTCTCTAAGGACGGATATCGAACCCACAAGGAACAGTTGAATAATCGAGTAAAATATTCACTAAATATAAAACATAATAATAAAAGTTTGTTGGGATTCGTTATGATGATAATGATTAACAAGAAAACAAGTCAAAGAGTTGTTGCTTCCATTGGAAAAATAGGGATTGGGTTTCCTCTTTCTCACTCTTTTGTATTTTGATTAGCATGAAAATATTGTGTTCTTTGATTGATATTGATGCCCATATAAAAATCATTTATATCGATTTCTCGCATCTAAAATTATTAAGATTTTTCCTAAATATTGATTCCTCGCATATTTATAACAACTTATCCTTAAGATCAGACGTTGATAACAATTAACATTTCAAATTTATTCCTATCATTCAAATATGTTAAACATTATCATTTAGGTCAAAACCTTAGAAGTACTTTCCAGTCAAATCTAAAATTCTAGATCATGGTAAACCAAGCATTACAAACAAAACAATAATACCAATCATCAATCAAGAACAAAATATCGTGTTTAGATATCACCTCAATGCATAAGAGTTTGAACAGATTACTCCCAATCCCAAATAGTAGAATTAGCATGATGACTATTACAAGCAGGGTGAGCATGAAAAGAAGATTTAGGGTGTTTCTCCTTGACAACTGCCTCCTCTAATGTTTCTCACACCTCCTATTCTCCCAATTGGGTTACAATTCACAATTCACTCAATGGTGTTTTTCCCTCAATCTTGCACACTATGGTTATGCCTCAAGCCCCTTATTTAACCTAAATTGTTTGGGCTTAACTGGATTCTCACTCAAGCAAGATTGAGCTCGCTTGAGCGAGTAAAACGTCGAAATTGACCAATGTTGCTGGAGCATTCTTGCTCAAGTGAGAATGGGCTCGCTTTAGCGAGATACTCTAATGCTCAGTTGGGCCTTTGTAAGCTTGGTGCGTGTCGGGGTCTTCCAGCTTTCCCTTTTTAGCTTATATTATTCTCCTTTCGTCCAATCATCTCCATTCTCCCCTAAAATCCTGAAATTAACACAAAATTTGGAATAAATCATTCTTATTCAAATAAAAATCATAAAATATGTTAAAAGGTGTAAATAAATTAGGGGTTATTTTATACTTATTTTAGCAACTAATACTCATAAGTGTCTATATTTTAATATGAAATATTACTTAAATTTGACACTTCTGAATTAGTATGTCATGTTCCAACTTCAACTCATGTACCTTCGAGATCTTAATAATTTTCTTCAATCGACATGTTATTTATACTTTTTGATGTCTTGAAAGTTGTGACCCGTGATCTCCACAAGCTAGGAAAACTGTGTAATATTTTGTCAATATGATAATAATTATCATAGTGTTTGTCAAGATACATAAGCTCATTTAATATGGTATGAAACCTATTAAACATATGTTTTATTTCATTTGGTTCCATATTCAACAATTCATCTTGGCAGTTAAAAAGAGTTAGCTTATTTCTTTTTATCTCTATCAAACCATGTTTGTTATCATTATAGTGTCCCAGATCTCCTTTGTGCCTTTGTAAGCATGAAATTTTGAGTACTCTCTCATGACAATGTACACATAAGGGTTTTTTTTTATCAACAATAAATAATATGTACATATGAACCACTTCAGGGGTGATCCAACCCATATACAAAGACACAAGGACAATCAGACAACACAACACCTTCCAAACAACTACTCAAAATACTAAACCAGTAAAAAACAAACTCTGACACCGAATTAAAGTGAATAAAGACAGACCAAAGGATCAAGACACCAATCAGAAAAAGAAAAACAAGTAGAGGGAAATTTAGAGGTGAAATAAGACCAAACCTTCAATTGAGTAAAAGAAAATATCTCAGATTAATCCAAAACTCCACCTTTAAAAATAATATTATTCCTATGACTCCAAATCTCACTAACCATTGCAATCCATATATTCCTCATCCCTAAAATTACCGACTTCGAGCATTACACAACTTGAATTGCAAAAAAATGGGAGTAAGCATGAATGGGGGCAATCGACGAAATGTCTAACCACGCATAGTTATTCTACAATCAAAGAACAGATGATTTAACTTCTCCTCTTTTACCCCCACAAAAGTAGCACAAAACGCTTTCGACCGCAATCCCGCGTCTATATAAACTAACCTATGTTTAGGGTTTAGGATTAAAATTTAGTATTTAGAGTTTAAGGTTTAGGGTTTAGGATTCAGACAAGTATTGTTGTTTTTGATTAATTGTTTATAAACCTTAGGAATAAGATCAATATTCTCATCCACTGGAACGCAGTTTCCATTCATATCATTATTCTATGTGATATGATTCAAAGAATGTATTCATGTGTTGCTTGTAATAGTAATGATTTTATAAACAAGTTCACGAGTTCTTTTAAAAATATTTTTGTAACAACCAAGAGTGCAAAACATGAGTATGAAACGAAAAAACAAAAACTTTGTTAGGCTAACTACTGTAGTAGTATCCTCAAGAATACAAATTAAGCTTTGATTGCTACTTCCACCATGAAAACTAATTTGTTTCTTACCTCACCTAGTATATGTTTGAAAAGTTTTTATGAGTTTATAATTGTTCACTCTACCTCTAGGTCATTGAAGTTATACTACAACAAGAATAAAAGTTAACGTAAGTTTATTAACATTAAATTAGTAATAAAAGAATGTATCAAGGAAAATAAAGTGATTATTACGCACATTAGTACTAAATTAATTATTATCACTTTTTTTTTTACTGAAGGCGCATGCCACTAAATATTTTTTAAAGAACATATAGCATAAATGAAACTTGATTCCAATAATGTGACAAACATTATAAGTACATCTATTGTGTTGACAAAGCTTTTATTCGATTTAATTTTTTTCATTTATTTTATACAAGTACTAGTTTGTTTTGTAAAATATCTCAGTTATAACTAAAATAAACATATGATTTATTTATTAAGTTTCAAAATATTGAGAAACTAGATATATTGTCACACATGAGAAATTCTACTTACTTTTAGACAAAACGTGGACATAATTTATTTATTTAGTTATATGTTATAATTAATAATGAAATAAATAGATTAAGTGATTCATTTTAAAACAATTACTCATTGATTATGTCATCATGTGTAAAATCTTGTACCGATTTCCTCTAAAATCAAAGACTATATAAAAGTTTATCCTTTTTCTACTAAATATGCTCTTTTCTTCTACCTATAACATTATTGTGTACTGAGCATAAAAAATCTGAAAACCTAGAAACACATATATGAACATGGTGAATTTTTTTTTTTATAAAAGTTTTCATGTTGGTAATTATTATACAAGTTCACATCTCAAACAAAATCACATAAAAATATTATTAAAAAAAAAGAAAATGTAAGATATTGATTATTTGTGATTTAGTTTCATTTGTGTATGTAAACACTCATAGAAAATGGCTTGGAGAACAAATTTCAGCATTACCTTACCATTCTAGGAATTCACTTTCTTCCGAACCCTGTCCTTTAAGTAATCACTTTTAGGATTCTCGTTTAATTGCTTTATCATTCTTCTCCTTCTTCTTCATCCTCTTTCTCTCTAGTTTCTTTACAACATATCTTTGAGAGTTGTAACTTCTCCATACATTAACCCTACAAAGCACAAGTTCTCATCACCTTAATACTAGTGGCTAATATCAAATCTTATTAATCATACAAATAAGTTGCTATTAAAATATAACTAAATAAACTAATTAGAAAACGTAAGTAGGTACATGTCACTGCAAATACCTTACCGTCCAATTATTTTACTTACAAATTTCTTTAGCCATCCTATTTTATCTACTTATTTTTGTGAGTTTTACTATCTGATGATCCCAAATTAAAGATAAATTGGCAAGTTACCAATAACTCGTAAATATTTATTTAAAAATAAATTTTAAAAAATCAAATAATAACATTTAATAATGTTAAATTAAATAAATTAAATTGTATAGTTTAACAT
>Ga0123341_1003515_pt1 | contig 13458 bp, 8 predicted proteins | sample Turbeapinknodule_FD_89959 | JGI IMG/M metagenome (GOLD analysis project Ga0123341, IMG submission 89959) | Root nodule microbial communities of legume samples collected from Mexico - Turtle bean Mexico pink nodule | ecosystem: Host-associated > Plants > Roots > Nodule | place: Mexico: Nepantla... | reverse complement strand
TTTTATTTTGTAAAATCTCATTTCTTTATTCATTAATAACTATTTTAAAAATTATAAATATTTATTTTTTAATGCATTCAAAATAAAAATTAAGTGCTAAATAGAGAAAAAAATGTTAGATGAAAAAAATGAAAATATAAATAGTGATACATGAAGAATTGAATCACTAACTACCATGTCCAAAAAAGTAATAATTAACTACTCGTGAAGAAAAGGTAACCATCTTTACTTATGTGATAATGACTAAATGTATATTTTCATAATGGATTTATTGTTTGAAAAATTACTGTTTGAAACTATTATGCTATAAATTAATCTCTACGTAACATGTTTTATAAATATTCACCACGACCATGGATATACTCGGTAGTCCCAGACTGTTTTAATAATTTTTTTGCTAATAATATACTTTCTAACACATTCCTTATTGTTGGTTAATTTTATTTTTTTTGAAAAATTATAGAATACGTTCATTGAATAAAAAGTGAGACCAATTTTTATTTCCAATAAAAGCTCGGTAGAGTGTATTAAAAAAAGTGGTAGCAAAAGATATGTGCTAGAATTTTATCATTTTGTTTATTTATTGAGCTTCGCTTTATTTAGATAATCACAGGCATAAGTATTTTTAGAGAAAAATAAATAAATTTCCATATACTAAAATAAACTTATATTTGTAATATTTTAATTTAAAGAAGAAACTTAAATAGTTTCCTTTCTTATTTTTTTATCAATACATATTTTATAAAGAAAGCCTCATAAATATAGTGAGCAGTTAGCTCGAGTTTCAACCTCATAACAAAAAGACGTGACAAAGTTGACAGAAAAGAAGTTTTAGATGTTTTCATTTATGGTGACACTTTTATTTAAGGTTGAGATTTTAACAGTTAGAGTTGAGTACCTAAGGAAGATTCTCACTGGACACGAACTTAACCAAGATATGGTGAGAATGCAATGCAATTGCGGAATTGAAATGGGCACAAGGTAACATCAATGGTGGTCATCGCCTCCCAAATGATGCACCATACTCATGATTATGAGTGAAACCCAAGAGCAACAAAGAAGATAAACTAAGAGACAAACACATAAATTGGAATGGAGAAATGGAATGAGAAAACTTATGATGGTGGGTGAGAAATGTCACGCCACTTGGAGTGTAATGTGCTCCAAGATGAGTGTGTTGGCCGCCACTTGAAGCTTCCCATTCACTCAAGATAAGACCTCTGAGAGCTCACACAATTTGTGCAGAGTTTCTTTACTTCATTCAATTTCAACTCGTAAAATACAATGGGTAGACCTCATATTTATAGGTGAATGAGCCTTGGAAAATAAGCAAGAGGGTAGGATGGGAAAAGGGAAAAAAGGGGTAGCCTTAGGGTTTGACTAAGTCAAACCTGCACCATAAGCTTGTCCTAGAAACTAGGTCAAAACTCTTTCCTAAAGGGTTAGGAACAAGCTAAAATAATAACTACACCCCCTATTATGCTAAAAACACCTTATTCTAGCCTATCTTTGCTATTTGGACCCTTAAAGTGAGCCCAAAATTATTTACAACATATTTTATCGCTTAAGAAGACCAAAAGGAAGAACAGTTGGTGCTCTGGTTTATGCCCATCTCCTCTGGTCAGGTCCATGAGATCCTTGGTGGGGTCTTGAATTATTTGTTGAGATGATGGTTCGTCATGTGCTTTGTCTTTTGCTTCCTTGATCATCATCATAACTACTTGGTTTGTATCACCCAATCATCTCCTTTCTTTCCTAGAATCCTAAAATTAACACGAATTTGGGAATAAATTGTTCTTATTTAAATTAACATCACAAAATATATAAAAAGGTATAATTTCATAAATTAGGGGTTATTTTATATTTATTTTAGCAATTAATACCCATAAGTGTATATATTTTAATATGAAATATTACTGAAATTTGGCATTTATCAGTAAGAAAGATTAACTTCAATCCCAATTCTATCAATCAACTTCGCATAATCATTTATTCTATTTTTTATTTAAATTATGAGCACATTTTATTGAAACAATGTTCATATCTCTTGAATCAATTTATTGTACATATTTCAATATTTAGTGAGTTTTACATATTAAAATTTTAAGGAAATTGTTCCTTATGGGTTCGATATCTGTCTTTTGAGACGAAGTATTACTTCTGACTCGATACACTTGTCAAATTAGGTCATAAGCACATTAACCCTTTAAAGCTTTGTGACTTGAATCTTCAATCATATTCATATCTTTGCCACATATGCTTTCACTGTAATTACCTTGGACGTTGAGTATGGAAATATTTTCTTTGTTTTTCGCATCATAGGTTTTCTCAATTTCTTTATCTTTTAGAAACGTTTATCTGATGTTTCTTGAATCTCGTTCTCCATTACGTAAAATACGCTCTTCACTTGGTCATGTACTTGTTCTTCACACATTTTCTTAAATCAGCTTTTCTCGAACATTGTACTAATTCTTCATCACATTAGACACTGAATAAGGAAAGTTGTGTTTGCATCTTAAAGTCTTGTTCTCACTTGTTCTCTTATTAATTTAATCTCTTTCGAGATTCTCTTTTTCTTGTTATGTGCAACAACTTGAATTTCATCAATGACTTTCCATGAATTGCACTCCACAACAACTTTATGGTATCCGTTGGACCTTTGGTAAAGAAACTTGCTCTCATTTTCCTTTATGTCTTAATTATTCCTAAAATCACATAAGGAAACTTTTGTGATGATTAGTAATATTAATATTTCAACATTTCAAAGCAATTATATCCCTGAATAAAAATTTCTTAATATCTTAGAATATCAAATGAATTATCAATACATTTCATTCTTAGATATTAATTCAAACACATAATCAATATATTCAAGTTAATTATCCAAATTAAATCTCTTCTTTTATCAATCATAATTTCTCTTGAATATATACCACAAAATGTATTTTGAAAAACCTTTTCAAACATAGATTTAAATCTTAATTAAGTAGAACTATGTTTTCACAAAATATCTTTTGCATAGATATATCAATTAAGCTCATTACGCTTTAGAGACTGTTTTCATAACATAAACAATTTAGCCTTAAAATATATTCGTTAAAACTTATTTAAAAACATTTTGAATTCCAATTAAAGCATTGTTTTTTTATTAAATATGATTTGTATAACTCAACATGATCAAAACACGTTTTGAACACATTGAATAGTCTTTTGAGAACATGTAAAAGTGAAAGGATTAAGTATGGAAACTTCCCTAACATTTGTTCGTCCAGTGTATGATATTCGTCTGTGACGTTCTTTCGATCATTGTTTGGTCTGTGTAAGGCTCAAACTTTACTGTGTGTAGTGCGTCGATCAACATCGTTTGGTGCATTTGTCTTTGTGCATTTTGTGTTTAGACTTCGTCTAACACTTGAGTATGACGCTTGATCCATTGAGTTCTTTGTAGACTTTGTCTATTATGAGATCTATACAACTTGTTGCATCTAAGATATTCTCAAGGTTTGAAAGTTTTACCGTTGGGATCGTTTAAGACTGATTTGTCTCAACACTGCTGAGCCATTCTTCATGCATTGGGTATATTGACTCTCCTACTTCATCCCTAGTTGCTTGCTTTTCTTCACTTTTCTACACAATTCTCTGTAATTTCTTTCTTCTCTTCGTGTTCTTCATATGCAGTCATTGTTAGAGTGTTTTGGCATGCTTCTTGTTGATATTTATAAAATTTCTTCCTAATTTACATGTCATTTAACCTATGAATTGTCTTACAAGTATGCACTTATCACTGGTGCAACGGTTGATTTTAGGAAAAAAAAAGAAAACAAATTAAATAACAAAATGTGAGCTCTATGATTAGCAACCAACTGTTGTTGAATATGTTCCACAACATCCTTCATCCTTGATTGAGGTTGAGTAGCTTAAGGTAAGACTTGCTTAACTGTAGATTATTCTCTTGTTGGAGTGGCTACCTTCCTTCTTGGCACTTAATTATGAATTTGGTTAGTGCAGTTAGTCAAAATATAATCTTTAATGATGGATGGTTTGATGATGCTTACTGGATAACTATGCACTCTTAGTCCATACTTTTGCATTGTTTAGAGATCAAGATGGAAAAAATAAAGGCTTTGCAGTACCTCTAATAGTGGTCTGAGAGATAAATGATCTGTGTATCTCTTCGATGATCAATTATGCTATGTCCACTATGATTCCCTGAGTTATACAATAAAGTAATTGTTCTTGTCTAAGGTCATGTAAAAAACATGAGTCATGGGAATAATGTTAGCAAACATGATGCTTACCCATACTCATGTTTGACCTTTACATTTTCCTAGGAAGACCAATTCTTCCTCTTCCAATTGCTTGTTTAGATATTCCCAAATGTTCTGCCACTACTACCATGGAGATGTCCTTCCTTCTTTTATTCAACTCTCTGTTCATTTCTTCAGTTATGTCCAAATTAATTGGAAGGTGTCTTCCTATAGCAATTGCATCATAACAAATGTGCTATCCTTTTACCCATGAGTATCTGTAAATTTCATTCAAGTTCATTAGGTAGGCATTTGCAAATAACTCTCTCATTGTTTCTTCATGAAAATAAGGGCAGGGTGTGATTAATCTGTTCCACTTCCTCTTTTGTATTTTTGTTTTGAATTCCTCGAATTCCCAATGAGCAATTATACTTTTCTTTCCACTACAATGACTCTAGATTTCAACTAATAGTACCTTCCTTATTTTCCTTTCTTCAGGAATCCTGCTTTATCCCATAGCTTTACTTTAGTCCTCATTCTCTAAGCTTCCTCCACTTCCCTAAAGAAAGTGGAGTTAATTCACACATGTTTCATGAGGAAGATACAACTCCCTTACAAGGTCAGAAACTGAAAACTCTATTCTACTATTTATAGATTTATACAAGGCTAGAAGATGTTGTGGTGCATGCAAGAAGAGTCTTATGATGTGACTCTTCTATGTGTTTTTCTAGTCATTGTCCTTGTAAGGGGTCTCATGTGTCTTCATGGATGATCCTCCATCATTAAAACTCTTCGTAAATTTCTTTTTAAGTGTTATTTTTACTCTATTTATCGAGTTTCTAATCTTTAGAAATAAATGTGTTTTTCACTCGTGCCCAAAAACTGATTTTAAAACTAACTAACCTCAACTTCTTTTTCCAAGACCTTCTAGTATAGGTTGACGAGGAACTATTAACCATCTACTACCAATTTTTGCATAATTTTTACTCTGAGTTTTGATTTCGAATTTTCATTACTTGAATATCTTTATTAAAAAAAATGAATGTTGATTTGATAAAAAACAATTAGAAGAATTTTTAATAATTTTCTTAAAAGTTAAACTACACTAAACATTTTATAAACGAGCAATGGTAAAGCTAAGTAAAAAGCTGCAATTAAAGTTGAAAATAAGATTTTAATCTTACTTTAGTTAACTTTTTTATTCCAAGTTTGTAAAGCCACTTTGGGTTTACAGGGTAGAGTTAATCGCTGTCACCATAATCAAAATCATAATTTTATGCATTACATACAAGAATTTATCTTCAAATTAATGAGCGAGGTGTGCTTCCTCAGCCAACACAACTCCTAAGCTCTATCTGACAATAATGATTCGGAGAGAATTCATTGGAGTTAGGTACATACATCACCTAAAGCATTCTCTCCTTTCATTGCACCAAACACTATCTTTTATCATTGTTGTTATGAAAAATTAAAGACATTCACCCACCCATCACATCCTTGCAGCAAATGCACTCAAACCTTAAACCTACCCCTTCGCTTTCTGCCTTCCATAAATGACAATATCAACAAAAACACATCTCTTTATCTCTATCCCAAAAATTTATAAATAAAGCCACAATCGTACATACATGTCATTGTTTCGTATTCCTCTTTTCTTCTTTCTCTATTAGTGTGTGTATATATATATCGTTCCTTTTGAGATCCTTTTACGTACACTAGTCATAAGAGATATTTTTTTAATATTTATTAACCCTAGCAAATACCCTTTTGACATTTTTAAACGAAAAATGTCAGTCACGTTAGTGTTGAAGATGTTTCTCTTTTATAAGTTTTTTTAAAATGGTTAATTCAGATTAGACGCAAGTAAACTCCGTTTCATTATTTCATACTGATTCTTATGCTAGAAAGCCTTTTAAAAGTATCAATAGATTATTCAAGTTACAAAACTTGTAAAAACCAAATCATTATTAGTGTTTGATTTGTCCAATTAACCTGCATGTGATTTCAATAGCCTGTTTTGATCGTGGTTGGGGATGAGAGTAACGAAACGACATGAGTTTCTCTCTGTACATATATAATTAACAAAATAAAGAACCACAATGTTACAGTAAATGAAGACCAAATTAAAACAAAAGCTAAAAAAAAAAAAGAAAAAAAAAAGTAAAGTGAGTTTGATCTTGTTGATTAGGTATACTTCTTCCTTCTTTTTTTTATTCCCAAATAATTCTAAATACTTGACATCTATGTTAAAGAAGTTTAGGAATGATCTTCAAAAACCTCCTAAAGGTTATCTACTTCTAAGAAGATTTTCACAAACAAATAATCTCTTCCCTAAACATTCTCTACAACCATGGCCTGTATCTAGAATTCACCCATGTGAACTCTCCAAGCTCAGGAACATAAGTTTGTTTCACATCCTAAACTTAGAAATCTTCTTTGGGAACAAACTAACTATGTTATTTGCAGGAGTTCTAAATTTGAGGACGAATTCTTTCCAACCTGGGGGGCATGATACAAACCAAAGCAATCAGCAGATGACTAAGGACACATCAAACACCTCACAAAATGGTCAGTCATCTTAGTATACAAAGTCGGACTCCACCAAACCTCGAGAAAGCATAAGTGGAAAAAGAAGTTATAAACCAGAATATCAGAAGTTCTTCCTTCTGGTCTTTTCCACAGGAGAAAAGTTATGTAAATAAATTGAGTTCATTTTAGAGGTCCAAATAGCAAAGATAGACTAGAATAAGGTGTCTTTAGCATAATAGGGGGTGTGGGTAGCATTTTAGCTTGTTCCTAGCCCTTTTGGAAGACATTTTGACCTAGTTTCTAGAAGAACAAGCCTAGGATGCAAGTTGGACTTAGTCAAACCCTAAGGCTGCCCATTTTTCCTTTTTCCCATCCTATCCCTTTAGCTTGTTCTCCAAGGCTCCTTCACTTATAAATAGGAGGCCTACCTGGTGTATTTTTCAAGTTGAAATTAATAGAAGAAGAGTTACTCTTCACAAATATTGTGTGAGCTTGAGTGAGTGCTATCTCCTCTCCCTTGGTCTTATCTTGATGAGAATGAAGCTCTCAAGTGGTGGTCTTCCACTCATCTTGATGGTTACCACCCATCAAGTGGCGTGAACATCACTCTCATTTTCCATAAGTTTCCTTCTTCCATTCTCCTTCATTTTCGCCTTCCATTTTATGTTCATTGTCTTTGTTTCCTTCATTGTATTGTTTTCGATTTTGTCTTTATCAATTGAGTTTTGCAACCATTCTCACCATATCTTGTCTTTTCTTTTGTGAAATAAATATTCACATCTACTTAACCACTTGGTTAAGTTAATGTCCAATGGAGATTTTCCTAAGATTTTCACTCTTAAATTCCTAAAATCTCAATCTAAATAAAGTGTCACACCATAAAATGAACAATCATAAAATCAACTCACATCATAGTTCAAAGGATACTTAAAAGAGGGCTCCTTTAACAATAAGGAGTTGATGTGATTTGATTTTAGAATTGATGGAGGACCATCCGGAGGACACGTATTGAGTCTTTAACTAGGGCCATGGTTAGAAAAATGGAAGAAGAAGAAGGAGTTCAGAAAACTCTATTTTTGTGGAAAATTAATTTTTAATCTTTTTCTTCCAAATTTCCTAGTCTTATAAATTTGTACAAAGTAGTATAGAATTTATTTTAGACTTGTATTTCGACCACTAACCTGGGCCATGTTTTAAGGCCAATTTTGCCAATTAGACCAGGGGTGTAAATAGAAAAAAAAAGTCTAACTAGAGTTACAATTGGGCCTCCTTGGACCCAATACAACTTTAGACCATCTGAAGAGTTTTTTTAGAGTTAAAGCTTGCACCATGGCTGTCCATAGCACTATAAATACAAGTGTTAGCCCCCTTGTAAATCAAATTTGAATTGATAATGAAATGTTGCCCAAGTTGCTAGCTCATTCTCTTCAAATTCTCACTCTCAAGTTTGCACTTCTATTAGTGTTTTGCTTGAATCTTCTTAGGAGTTGGCCTAACCTCTCTTAAGCTTCATTATCATCATACACCAATATTTCAAAATTTCTTTTACCCATTTTAGCCACTCAATGCCACCAAATTCCACACCCCAAAATACATAACAAAAGACTCATAACAATGCAAGCTAGGATTGCATCAAGAATTGCACATTTTTATGAGTTGCACTTGTTTATGAGTTTTTGGTTTTAATCAAAGTAAGGTGAGACTCAATGAAGACTGTCACTGGACACGAACTTAATCAAATGGTTAAGTAAGTGTGAATGTTCTCTTCTAGAGAGCAAAAGAGAGAATACAATTATAAAAATGATGATGATGAATTGCGGAAATGTAGACAAGTAAAGATAGAAGATGACCGAATTATAAAGAGAAATAAAGTGCATAGATGGATAGGGAAATGGTGTAATGAAGAAAAGGAAAATAGAGAAAAGATAAGCTTAGGTGAAATGAAGGGGATGATCACGCCACTTGAAAGGTGAGGGAATTCTAATATGAGTGGTGAGGAGCCGCCACTTGAGGTGCACTACTCTCAAGATAAGACCCAAGAACAATTTAGAGACAAAGTTCACTAATCACTCAAGTAGAGCTTCTCTTTTTAATTCAAATTCAAGTGTAAATTACATGAGGCAGGGCACCCTTTATATAGGAGAGAGTGACTTGGGGAGCAAGAGTGAGAGGGGTATAGGCGTATTTGTGAGAAACTTTCTAGAAGTAGGTCAAAAATCCCTAAACCTAGGTGCACTTGTCATGAAAGGTGGACTTGGCACAAACCCAATTTATGCTAAGTACATCCCAATTTATGCTAAATGAACCCTACTCTAACTTATTCTTCTATTTAGACCCCCAAAGTGAGCCCTATTTATTTACATAAACTTCTCTTGTGAAAAGACTAGAAGGAAGAACACATGATATTCTGGTTTATTTTTTGTTCTTCTTTTGCTTAGAATTTCTTGAGGTTTGGTTGGGGTCTGGTCTTGTATGCTGAGATGTCTGACCTAATTGTGAAGTGTTTGTTGTGTCCTTAGTCATTTGCTTGTCAAGGTTGTTTGTATTGGGAGTGGACTTAGTGGAAGTAGGGAAAGAAGAAGTTGAGTATGAAGAAGAAAGGGAAGAAAAAATTGTTAGTTTCCTAGATTTCTCTCCCTATGAGGAGTCATAGATTTTTTAGAAGTCTTCAGAAATTGAGCTAACATTTGTTTTAATTTAGCAACTTCATTCCTAGTTTCTCTTAACTCCCTTTTAAGTTCTTCATTTCTCTTGGTTTTGTGCATGTGATGCATATGATCACTCATTGTTGATTAAAAATTGAAAGAGTTTTCACAAAGGTTTGAAATCAACAAAGGTGATAAAAAAAATTCATAAAATATTTTTATTTTAGGTGAAGTCCTTCAAAACTACAATAGGAGATTTCTCCAAGTTCACTCCCAGAAAAGTGAAGTGAGTCACTAGAACTGCTTAAGTACCAGAGCTTACCATAGATAGTGCTCACTAGAGTAATTTCAAAGAGCCTTCAAAACACATTTTGACAACACAAGTGTGTGTGTGTGCAAAAAAAAAAAAACAATGAGTCCTAAAGATCAAAAAAAGGTCTACTAGGTATTTGAAGAAAGAAATTTTTGCACTAGGTGTCTTAGAGATCTAAACAAATAAAGAAAAACAAAGTCATGTAGTGAAGACAAATTCTAGACGAACCTTAAGTGAAAGTTCAACTAACACTCAAAGTGAATTGACACACTTTCACATTAAGAAGTCGAGATTACTATTCCAGGGTTTTTGAGTGGGATTGCTTTAGGAGCATTTTCCAAAATGTTGCACAAAATTAAAGAATGCAGAAAAAAAATGTACACAAAATTTCATGACACAAAAAGTCAAGGGATTTTTTTTTCTTGGCACTTTAATGTAATTGCAAAGATGGTGTGCAACTGTAATCTCTATGAATCCACTTGAGTAGCTCAAAAATACTCCTCTTGAACGCCTCTTGGTTCTTGGTAGGAGGCCAATAAACCTCAAGCTTGAGGCTCTTAGAAGGAGAAGGCAATGTGCTTCAAAAGAAGCGTGCACCTACGAATCAATGGCCAAACACGAACATCCATGAAAAGGAAGCAGAAAATATGTGAAGAGGAAGACACAAAATCTGTGAAAAGGAAGACATAAAATGAGAGGGAGAGTGAAATGTGAGCCACGGTGAAATGAGAGCGGGAGTGAAAAATGAGGGGGAGACCGAAAAGTTAGAAAGGTGGTGTGGAGACAACCATGTATCTTGTGCTAGGTCACTCAACCAACGATGGTCAAGCAAAGGCTAAGCCCTACCTTCCACCTAACATTGGTGATGGTCCAACCCACTATCAACCCTGGTTCACACACAGCGCCGACTAAGACCTGGCTTTCTTTTCTCAAACCTTGCATCGTCCAAGCCCTGATTACTTTTCTTCATGAGTTGTATGGATCGACGACCTAAACCTTGCATGCCCCAAACCACTGTAGAGTAGAGACGGTCCAGCCCCATCTAGAATTCGTCCATCCCTAGAAAAAATCTTTGTATGTAGGCTTTGCGTGCGTCAATTTGCATTACACAGTGTTGTTTGTCTCCATTTGTGTCCATTTTGCGTCTCCATTGCCCATACTTTTGTGCATGTGAATTTCGCATCAATATAACCCACTCTAACACCGTCTTTCATGTGACCGACACTTAAATTTGGTCTCTATATCACTGTTTTCTTGTAGGAAAAATAATGGAAGACATAAATATCCTTCATCAACTTAAGGTAAATGACCATCCACACCAGTAAAAGACCACATTCTATGGATTAAACTAATCTAATCTAATCTAAGTGAGGTTATTACCAATATCAAATAACAACACATAACCTCACAAACACTATAATGAGACAATGGATAACATTCCAATATTGATACAAGAAAAATAATTCATACCAACAAACAAACAATAATTAAGCACAAAAGCAGCAAAGAAAAAAAGGAGTGAAATGAATGAATGTTCCTAAATTGTTACAATTCTATAAATTAGCAAACATGTCTCTTTATATCGTTAGCAACTTAGTAGTAGTTGAGTCTTCACTATGATAAGTGGGTGGAAAACATAAGTTTCTTCTAAAGTCACTCGTCAAAGCCCTTAGAAATTTATATGTTTCAGACTTACTATATGCTTATTTTGGTTGAGTGAACATTCAGAAATATATTAGACCTAGTAGGAGTATGGTGTATACACACTCAAGGTGATCTACCCATCTTACAATAAAGTCAATTGAGACTCTAAGTGAGAAAAGTGGATAGGTAACCTAATCCTATAAGATATATACAATTAAACATATTGACTCAAAATGAATCAATCAACTTGAATACCACTTTTACTTACATGGACTAACCTAAAATAAGGTACAACTAGTGGAGTTGAAAGGGACTCTTCCCTCAAAGAATGTTAAAACCTAAACATAACAAAGTAATAATAATAATAATAATCAATAAAGAAAACTAATATATATATATATATAGTATATCAAACTTTATATATTTGAAAAGTAAAAGCTAGGCATCTGTGTATTTAAAGCATTCAAGGTAAAAATATATCATACATCAACATAACATGGTCCTCCAATTCGCAATTGTTAGGTTTCATTATACCACATAAACAACACAATACCATTAAACAAAATTGAGGATGGACTCTACCTTGAAAACATGTACACTTCCCAAGCTTTGAATGATTACAATGATCAAATGGTTACCTCTCTGCGTCATGCACAATATTTTCATACTACACTACTATCGTAAAGAAAATGAAAGGAAAAAAAAACACAAAAAGGTGGGAAAAAATTTATACAACAGCCAACCAAAAACATAATATATTAAAAAACTTATTTTAGTGTATTTTTTCATAGCACTAGAATGTAATTGGGATAATTGGAAGATAGCAGTACAATATAATTAGGATAATTGGAAGATTTCAATATGCAAAAATAGAAGTTAGCGAAAGAAGCATAGTGATAAAGAATTCAATTTCATCCTTGACTTGTTAAGTGATACTTTCAATAAATAGAACGTGCAGGCTTAAATCAAATCACTTTTTAAACCTTATACCAAAATAAAATCACACAGTGGCACAAGATATGAGAATAGAAAAGAAGAGTATGAACAAATTAAAACAATCGCAAGATGTGATTCACGACAACTACAAGACATTCTATAGAAAAGAAGAGTATGAACAAATTAAAACAATCGCAAGATGTGATTCACGACAACTACAAGACATTCTGACAAACAAAAATTCAAAACATATCCTAAAATTCTTAATCGAGAGTATGAACCTAACACCACAAATTCCATGAAAATATGATTCACAACAACTACAGACACCTTGGTGATAAATTTTTGAAACTCGCCCTACAAAATCCTAAGCAGAAGTATTAACTTAACCTTGACACAATTAGGTTTAGAGGTTTTATCAACGATGAAACAATTTGGTAAGGACTATGTGATTCAGAGTTGCTGAGCAACGGTGCGATCTTGTGTAGTGAAGCAATTTCTCAAAAATGGTAGAAATGAGAGTTTCCAAAAGAGAGATGCACCACAAATTTAATACTGAGAAAAGAGTTCTCTTTGACGAGAAATTAACTTTTTTCTTGGAAAAACAAAATTTCACTTAAGTTTTTCTTTGATTAAGAGGGAATTGATGGAGGGAATGAAAATGGTAGCAGACAAAAAGGAATAATAATAATTATGGGACTTTTGTAGAATAATGGTATTGAAAGTATCATCATTATTATTTGGGGATGTTTGACTACCCTATGTGATTTTCATATGTTAAAAAAAATCTTTTTAAACTAAAATAATTTTATGTGTATTTAAAATAATATTTTTTAAAAGTTATATTATAAGAAAATTATTAAATAAAAAATAATTTTAGAAGTAAAAATAATAATATTAAATGTTATTTTAAAGACTAGTAAAATTATTAGTATTTAAATTAGTTTTTATTATTGATAAATAGTTTCTAAATTGGTATATAATATCAAAGATTTAGCTACCAACATTAGAATCTAAATAGTTGTTAACTAAAGTGTTAGTAGCTAATACAAATTTAGAAACTATTTATCAATAATAAAAATAAATTTAGATATTTATAATTTTTTTAGTCTCTAAAATAGTATCTAATTTAGTCAATATAACT
>Ga0123341_1003513_pt1 | contig 13465 bp, 4 predicted proteins | sample Turbeapinknodule_FD_89959 | JGI IMG/M metagenome (GOLD analysis project Ga0123341, IMG submission 89959) | Root nodule microbial communities of legume samples collected from Mexico - Turtle bean Mexico pink nodule | ecosystem: Host-associated > Plants > Roots > Nodule | place: Mexico: Nepantla... | reverse complement strand
TTTTATTATGATTATAAAAATAAGAAACAAATTCTTTTGAATCAGTCATGCAAAACATTTTCTTGCTGTAAAAAAATCTGAAACTTACTTATATAATTCATTGTCAATTATCTTAAACATCATTAATGAATATTTATTGTCAATTTATATAATTCATAATTATATAATATATAAATTCGTGTCTTATATTTTAAAGATTGTACGGATTTTCATGTCCTTATTTGTATATGTATCGTGTCCCGTATGTGTTACACAGATTATGTCTAAAATGCAAGAGTAAGTAATTATATTATAATATAATTGATTATATTATAAAATACAATAATAATATAATTGATTGTTATGAAATAATATAATAATAAATTATATTGTAATACAACATTTTCTTTGTTACCGTTAATTTATGGTCCAAATTTTGTGAAGAAATAAAAAGGATAGACATTACTATTTTATTTCTTCCCTCCCTTCTGCTTCTTTGATAGCAACAGCGTTGAGTTCTACCGGTTCACTGGGAACAATTAATTGTAACTAGGTAGTTGACCAAACTGTAAAATCTGTAGGATCTAGTTACTGACTTCATCAAGTTTAATTTTTGTTGGAAGTGCTTTTCATTATGAGAGCAATACTTCTTCTTTTTATTATCTTAGTTACCTAATGAATTCCAAGAAGAAGTTTCTGAGTGTTTTTTTCTGTTCCAGATGAATAGGAACTGTGGTATAGTGACTAGTTGCATCCTTTAGCCCATGAGGCTGATCACAGAGAAAGGGTAGAGAGAATAAGGCACATATGAATCTTGTTCAGGCCTTTCAAGGAAAATGTAAACAGTTTTTTCATTCATATTCTGCCTTCTCCCAAATTTTTCCTCTGATATTATTTTGACCTTCCTCCTCATAAAGACCATCATCATAACCCAAAAGTGTGGACACTGCACATTTGCCAGCTGAAAAATCAAAGAAAAAGGTTAATCCAATATTCTAATAATACCATAATCCCATGATAACATGATAATGATCCAAAGATTAAAAGGGTTCCTCAAACCACATTTACAGTCTGGTTGTGAATATTTTACTGTTGTCCTTATGGATCACATTAGGGAACAGTCCCAAGAAGACAAAGTAAATCACAACAATTGAATTAATTAAGAAAATAAATTTATAGTTTTCAAGGGTTGGAAAGTAATTACCCAACTAAATCCAAGCATACACATGGTGAGATATGAGAGGCCTTTGAACTTGCAAGGAGAATCTGGTGGGCCCAAACATTATCCTATCCAGAAATGCCATGTTCCATAATGCAACTTTCTTTTTTTTGTGGCCGCAAATGCTGTCTCAAATTTCATGGATCACATTCAAATCCTATGAAAATTACCATTTTTTTACTTCTTCTGAAAAACCCTCTGAAAAAAAAAGAAGAATTTTTTTTCTCTGTCACGCCGCAAAAGGCCGAAACCACACCAATGCTCATCACAGTTCTTCCCCATGCCATTTCAGTAAATGGGATAATCACACCCCAGTTTCATACATATACACACTTGTCAAACGCTCTGCAGCCATCTTCCTTGCATAATGGAACATAAAGTTCATCCTTTTCTGGTGCATAACCATCTCTCTCCAGTTTCTGTATTCAGATTTTGAGTCAAATTCTTACTTGTATTGAAAATTTAATTTCGACAATTGTAATTTGTATCTTATTGACTAGATAATGTGTTGCATACTCTTTTATGTTTAGCTTAGCTTGCTGGTTTAACATGGTGTGGATGGAAGGATGAGTGGGACATCTGTTCTTTGCCAATCCCATCTTTTGTCACTTCCAAATAATCCACCCCAAAACTCTGAATTGAATGCAAAGTTCAATGAGCAGGGATGGTTGTCTTTGCTCAAGAGATGCAAGAGCATGGAAGAATTCAAGCAAGTTCATGCCCAAATTCTAAAATTGGGCCTTTTCTTGGATTCTTTCTGTGGCAGCAATCTTGTTGCCACTTGTGCTCTATCCAGATGGGGCAGCATGGAGTATGCTTGCTCAATCTTCAGGCAAATTGAGGAACCTGGTAGCTTTGAGTACAATACCATGATTAGAGGAAATGTGAATAACATGAATCTAGAAAAAGCTTTGTTGCTTTATGTTGAGATGCTTGAAAAAGGAATTGAACATGACAACTTCACCTACCCGTTTGTACTCAAAGCATGTTCTCTATTAGGTGCTCTCAAGGAGGGAGTGCAAATTCATGGTCAAGTTTTTAAGGCTGGTCTCGAGGATGATACCTTTGTGCAAAATGGCTTGATCAGCATGTACGGGAAGTGTGGGGAAATAAATCATGCTTGTGCCTTGTTTGAGCAAATGGATGAAAAGAGTGTGGCTTCATGGAGTTCCATCATTGGTGCTCACGCTAGAGTGGAATTGTGGCAAGACTGCTTGATGCTTCTTGGGGACATGAGCAGTGAGGGACGCCATAGGGCTGAAGAGAGCATTCTAGTTACCGCACTTTCTGCTTGCACTCATTTGGGGTCTCCTAATCTTGGAAGGTGCATACATGGGATCTTGTTGCGGAACATTAGTGAGCTCAATGTTGTTGTCAAGACTTCACTAATTGATATGTATGTAAAATGTGGGAGCCTTGAGAAAGGGCTTTGTGTGTTCCAAAGTATGGCTGTGAAAAACAGATACTCTTACACTGTCATGATCTCAGGGCTCGCCTTTCACGGGCGTGGAAGGGAAGCTCTAAGAGTTTTCTCTGAAATGGTGGAGGAAGGTTTGGCGCCTGATGATGTTGTTTATGTGGGTGTATTAAGTGCTTGCAGTCATGCTGGTCTTGTCAATGAGGGTCTTCAATGTTTCAACAACATGCAACTTGTGCATAAGATCAAACCAACAATTCAGCACTATGGTTGCATGGTGGATCTTATGGGGAGAGCTGGGATGCTGAAGGAAGCCTGTGACCTCATAAGAGGCATGCAAATTAAGCCTAATGATGTGATTTGGAGGAGCCTTCTTAGTGCTTGTAAGGTTCACCTTAACTTGGAGATAGGGGAGGTAGCAGCTGAGAATGTTTTCAAGTTGAATCAACACAACCCTGGGGACTATTTGGTGCTAGCAAGTATGTATGCAAGGGCTCAAAAATGGACTGATGTGGCCAGGATCAGGACAGAAATGGCTGAAAAACATTTGGTGCAAACTCCTGGCTTTAGTTTGGTTGAAGCAAATAGGAAGGTCCACAAGTTTGTATCACAGGACAAGTCTCAACCACAATGTGACACCATCTATGATATGATTCACCAGATGGAATGGCAGTTGAAATTTGAAGGCTATGCACCAGACACATCACAGGTGTTGCTTGATGTAGATGAAGAAGAAAAGAGACAGAGACTGAAATATCATAGTCAGAAGTTGGCAATTGCTTTTGCACTAATACAGACATCTGAAGGATCTCCCATAAGAATATCAAGAAATCTTAGGATGTGTAGTGACTGTCATACTTACACTAAGTTCATTTCCATGATCTATGAACGGGAAATTTCTGTAAGAGACCGTAATCGCTTCCACCATTTTAAAGATGGAACTTGCTCATGTAAAGATATTGGTGAATTTCATTACATTTATGCATAAAGACTTCTTATAGGACTAGTATTTTTTCCTTGTATTACATAAAAACTCACATACTATGAACACGGACACACCTCTTAAACAATATGTACAGATATCAAACATGAATACTCAAAACATATAGATACTCGTACGACTCAATAGAGATGAAGTTTCAAATTCAAAAGTATTTGTTGAACATACGATAATACTATCTATTTGAACACAATTTTAAGACTTCTTATAGGACTAATATTCATTTATTATGGTCATATTTTGTAAATAGACAACTAATTGATATAATATTGGACACTGGCATCTTGAGGATCTCTTTTTTTTACCAATAATGTTGAGAATTGATAAATTTTGAGAGTAACTTTTGTTTTCTTTTGGCTATAGAAGACAGTCACAGAAGTTCTTGGTTTTCAGAAACACAAGGCAACTGAATGAAGAGCACATTTCTCATTGTACTATTTTCAATATTTTGACTCCCATCCCACAAACAACTTATACATAACACCATTGATTTTCAAGAATGAAATAGATTCTCATATTTTATGATTAGACATCTTTAAATATTTTTGTAAATAATCTCTAAAATAATTTCTAAAATTGAAAGTTTTCAAAAAAATTTATATTTTAATTTAATTTCCTATTAATTGATTCAATCTCCTCTATTTCAAATAAATAATACATGATAGAATTTAACTGGAATGCATTTGCTATATAGTATTTTTTACAATGCACTGTCATTGAGGTATATATTATTATTTATAATATTAATAATCAATTTTTTAACTACTTTTGTAGTGTAATTAAATTCTTACCATTTTATCCTTTAATTTTTGTAACTTTCTTTCTTAAATTTAACTAACTAACTATTAATAATAACAACAACAACAAAAATTACCTAAAATAAAATTATAAAAATTATTTTATCTATCTTAATTTAAAGCTATTAATAAAAAGATTTTTTAAACCATTTTTAGTATCACGTTATCAATTTTACCTGTGTTAAGATAATTTATTTACTCATGAAATTTAAATTCTAAAAAAATAATATCAAACTACAATTTACGAATTGAATATTTTTGTTGGTGAACACGTTCACAATCGCGACACAATTTGCTTCTTCATCGGTGTCTTCTTCCTCTGTCGTGGTCCTTTTAGACTTTGCAGAATTGAAGTTTTTTCCCTTCATTTCTTCACTTCGCATCCACGTCGAGATTCCTTCACTGTTTTGTCCGTATAACCCTAGAAATCAACAGTATCACGTTCAAGGTATGACATTCTGTTACGTGTCTGCAAGTAATCAGCAGAAAATTATTTAAGCTTCTGAGAAGATCGTTTATATCTGTGTATAGCATTGAAGCACTCGAAAAATGCGGAAATTGAGAGAGTTCAAACTGTCACATTTCTTCAATTACCAACCATACTTCCCGAAGTTACCTTTTTACCATCGCATTTTTCATTTTTATGCTTTGCGTTTGTTTTTGTTTTTTAAATTATCTGAAGAAAGCTTAACTGTTTTTTAGTTGCTGGACCTGCTTGTATTGGATATGTTTTGGGATTGCTTTTGATATTGTATTATTGTTGTGTGATTCCATTGTTTACCTCTTTATTTGCCAAATTCATTGTTTAGTGCTTAGTGGTTAGTGTTTATTGATCAGAATGTTGATACTAAGGCTGTCTTTAGCAAGTGGTGGATTATGCTAGTGACCTTGGCTTCTAGCTTTCAGTTCGCAGCCACTAAGAAACACAAGAGAGAAGTAGATGCAACTACGGAAAGAGCTTATTTTGGAAAATTTACCATTTTAGTATAATATCTTAAAATAATTAACAAAATAAGTAAATCTTAGGAAAATTACAAAATTGGGTAGTCGTGCTTGACTTTATTTTTATATGAAATAAAGTCGTGTGTATCGTAGTCGTGCTTTTCAAGTATGACTTACCTAATTTTGTAATTTGCTTATTCTAGTAATTTTTTCGAGAAATTACACCACAACGATAAATTTTCCGCTTATTTTGGATTGCTGTAAAATACAGAAGACATTTGTAATTGCACTTGAAGAAGAATTTCCTCTATTTACAAATCATGTAATTGAAAGTAAGCTCAAAATCCTGCTTTTGTGTCATAAATGTTCCTTAAGTATTTGGTCTTGCTTGTTTCCACGCTTTTGTTGTATGATTGTTTTCAGATTTTTTATCTTGCAGGGTCTCTTACTCATGAAGCCAGAGAAGCTTTCCTTTCGGTGTTAGTTCCTGAAGGTATGCTTCATTTCTCTCTATGGATTTATTTTCTTGTAATGGCTCAGAGAAAAATGTCTCTACTGTATAATCTGATTTAACAGGCCATGCAGAATGGATGGACAAAGGACACAGGAAATGTCTTATTTTCTGACATCAGATTCAAGATTGGGCTGACATTTTAACAAATTTTGTAGGTTTAAATTTCTAGTTTGATAATCACTGCCTGCAATTAGTATTTATTACCTTGCCATTGAGTTTGCCTTAATATTTCATTAGGCAAAAGACAATGGGCTGGAAGATGGTATTGTCACGATTGAAGAAATACAAAGAGGGACTGAGTCTTATGGAACAGGTAATTTGTTAACACTTATAGGTTATTCAGTGAGCTAGAATTAGAGATAGGACAAGCTTGATGATTATGCTGCTTCAATGCAAATTCTCTCTTGTGTTTGAGTATATTTCTAGGACTTATAATAGTCGTTCTTTTGGTAGGTATTTTTTAATAGTATTGTTGCTTTTCAATTTTGTTTCCAATCAATTTGGTTGAATCGGACCTTTTGAATATTTATGTGGTTCTGGTAGTTGAGGGGTAGATGGAAATTTGAATAAATATTTCTTTACCTGTATTTAGATTCAAATTCAATTTAGAATATGAAAGCAATCTTGCCAGAGAAGCAGTATGCCAAAAAGGATTTTTGGATATGAGCTGTGGTAAAAGAATTCAGCAATTCTTCATTTATCTTTATATTTTTTGTTGCTTTTGAAATAGTATTTAAAGAAGTCTATGTTCTATTTTTATCTTTCTTAAGGGTGATTGGAAAGTGTCCAAGCAATGGAACAGATATAAAAACAACTAAAACGGAAGGTCACACATGTGGTGGTTTACTGATTTTATGCTTTGATATTTTCATAATCTAAAACCAGTTTAGTTAGTTTCAGTTTTATGATTTGGTTTTGTCTTCTTAATATTTCACTGTTAGTTACCTATAATGAAATATTATGTTGGCTAACGGTAAAATAGTCTTAACCTTTGATTTAAGTTTTGTTCTGGTGATTGAATTGAAGGAAGTATCTTGTCTTGAACCTCAGACCAATAGGGGTATTGCTGATGCAAAGGACCACTGAACAAATAAACAACCTTTGATTTAAATTGAATCTTAATGGTTTTTTAATTTTTTTAATTTTTAAATAATTTTTTAAGTTGTTGAAACTAAAAAAAAAACCACTAAGCAGAAGACATAATGTTTTCTTAGTGTGAATTGTGTTTTTCTACTGCTGTGGATGTTTGTTAAATCAGAAAATGGTGTCCTTGGATGTGGCTTCCTCTATTTAAGGAGGTTATAAAACTTCATAAAGTAGACTTGTTCCATTAGAGTAAATGAAGAGACTACAAAATATTTTTGTCTCAGTCGCATATCAACTCCATCCCACCCTTCCATCTAACAATAAAAGAATTCAAGATAGTGGGGAGAAGGGAGAAGAGAAAAAAAAATTATTAGAAGAAAAGTAAATAATCAATCAAGTTCTCATACATGATACATCTTTGCTACTGTTGATTTGAAACAACTAAATTGCTTATTTCAGACCTGATTAAGAAAGGTTTCACTAGGGTTCTCTCGAGTTTTGACAGTAATTTGAAGGTTGTGCGCAGGGTTTAGGTAATTAGGCTTTTGGGTTGTTTGAAAATGGGCAAGCTACAGCCCAAAATGTCATTTTGAAAAAAGACAAAAAAAATTCTCCTGGGTGATATGGCAGATCTCGGACTGTGCTATTTATCTACAAGTATAGCATGGCAATGGCTGCCAAAACATTTTGAATTAGGCAATTCTTTCTGAATTATTCAAATTGTATATTCGCTTAAACAAAATCAGTAGGGGAGGGGAAGAAGGAAGATGACAATGATAAGGAGAATGATGGATAATCGGTGATACTTTCCAAAAAGCATATGACAGGCTGTTTATTAATTTACAGTGGGTGATAATGACGATGGGTGTTGTTTTCTGCACATCCAATTGTAGGTATTAAGGAGTGATATTCAAGATGCCGGAGTACAATCTCATGGAAGCTGAAGTCCAATTTTATGTTGAGGCTCTCCTCTTGTATTGCCTGCAGTTTAGGACTGGGTTCTTTATACTAGGAAATTGAGAGTATGGTGTAGCTAAATTATATTTTGTATTGACATGGTAAAGTTGTCCTGGGGTAATTAAAGCTACTTGATGTGTGGTGTATGTAATATTTTATGTATTATCTATTAAAATTTTAGCTTATTTTACTTTTACTTTGCTGCTTCGTCAGGACATGGCAAATGTCATTGTGTTCAGGTGTATACTTAATTAGATTGCATTGCTGTCACCTTTTGAGGTGTATTTATAACCTTTTTGTTTTTATTCCTAACTCAAACTGATTTCCATTGCTTGCAGTCGAGCTTCGGAAGATCGAACTATGTGGAACATCTCCTAGTGAAGAGCCTATATGTTAGATGTATTGGAAGTTCCAAGGAGTAAAAAATATGTTTGATTTTCCATGCAACCATTTAAAGTAGTGCACTTTCAACCCATGCATTTCAGTAAATGTGTAATAATATAGGATGTTTTCTAGTTTCTTCTCGTTTTTGAATTAGTTTATATTATTTTCTACCAAGGCTTGACATTTAATCATAGTATGACCATAGTGTTTTCAGCTTATATTCTGTGTTGGAATGGAGATATAAACTGTGATCTAACTGATCTTTCTTTAAATTCTTGAGTCTTGACTTGTTGACATGGCCTTTTACTCACTTGAAGAATTATGATAAAATAAGATAAATAGTTGATTTCATTTTGCTTTAGGTACTAAAATTGATACATAAGCAACACCAATGTATTTTTGCTATGCCGAAAAGGACCTCCCATCTTGTGGCAGATTTGTCTTAAGTTACCGGTATGACCTGTCTGATCAAAGATGTTCAGAATAGCTTTTGATGCTTGATTTTATTTAAAGCATGCCTGTCTGTTTTGATTTTGGCTTTTTATGAGATATTTCTCTGTAGTTTTCATTGCAATTAACTCTGTTTTATCACCTGGAAATGAACTACATCCTTTTGTAAGTAGGATAGAAAGAGACAAGTCAGATAGTTGATTTGCGGAGTTTAGTTGACATAAAGTGCTAAGTGTACTCGGTTAAAATTTTGTTGAGCATTTGCATCTTTTACTAGGGTTTATAAATTTTTGGGAATTTTGCACTGAATGCATTATTTCTCTAATGCTGGAATCTTGAGCTGATTATTTGCCATATTAAAGTCTAAAGGGTTTGCCCTGGTTCAAAGTTGAAATGCTTTTTTGGTTGAGTGCAATTAGTGGTGTTAACTTTTTTTAGTTTTGCTTTCTTTGTCCTTTCATTACCCCCTGAAGCTTTAGACGTGGGATATTTTTTTTCCATTGAAACAAATATGCTGTTTTACTTGTATTTCTACACCTTTTCAGTGATTAAGCAGGGGTCTTGTTAATTAATGTGGTTTAGAAATACTTACTTTGCTCCTTTCACTGAATGTTTATCACAACAATGAACTCTGCATTTGAGAACTTCATTATTACCATATAGAAGTTTCGGCAAATCACGTTTTAAAATTTAAAGCTTGTGAATTTCTTTATTTGCTGATTCATCTAATTGAGGGTATAATTGATCAAGTTGAGGGCACAGTGCACGTATCCTGAGTGCAACCAAGAGTTCTCAGCATTCAATAGATCCAATCCTTAAGGGATCGACTTGATCCACAACACCTGATCTAACAGGATCAGGATCGTGAATCTTTCTTTTATTTGTTTTCTGTCCTTTGTAAAAATTTCTTAGGTTAAAAGAACACATCCTAAGGCGACAAAAGATGAGGAGACTTCCAAGTGACATGGGGCCAACTTTGTATGCTTCATCTGGGTTTGCGTGCTGCTTTCTGAGTGATTGCTGGAAAGAGTAGCCCCTTGTACGGTTTAGAAATTGTTGGATCTATGCTTGCAAAGTTACAGACATGGTAACTCATTTCCACCATGGCTGTTTTTACGCATTAGAGTAATGACAGACTATGTATCTGGAATTTTCTTTGATACGGCCATTTTTATTAACTTTTAGAAGTAGTTTTCATTGAACAGTCCCAAACATTCACCTTCGTTCTTTTGTTCAAATTTTCATCCACTTTGATCTGGGTGGTACTTGTTGTGAGCTGAATCTTCTGTCTGTTGTTCCAGCTTCTTTTATTTGTGCGAGGCTGTTTTCAGCAATAAATTAATCAAATGACAGGAATGGTGACAGAGATGCTAAATGTTTTAACACTTTTGTTGAAATACCTTTTCCTTGCAGATTAAAATTATTAGAAATTAAAGTTGTGTCTATTCTTACTATCATAGTATGAAGAGTATGTTTTAGTGTGTTACTAGCATTTCTAATTGGAAAAATTTGGTTGAAGTGCTTTTCGGTGTGAATACGTAGTGGTCATTTGTATGAAAAACAATATTCGTCAATGAAAAACAAGTACGAGTTTTACATTTATTAGTCCAATCAGAACTGTGAACCGTAAGAAAATATCAATTAAATCGATAGTAGAGAACGCAAATAGAGGAAATGAAGATGAATACATTGAGAAAAAGGGTAATTAAAAGTTTTCAGTGGAAATTTGTAGAAATGAGAACTATGAGGCTCGGACACTCTTCTTAAATGACGTGTCCGTGTCGATTAACATTCATACGACACTTGTAGGACACATATTGACAAAGTGTCCAATATAAAAAAATATTGGTTGGATTTCTAACAATTCTAATACGGTTCTAATACAATTTAAAAAAGGAGAAATACATTAATTTTCTAAAAACTCAAACTTATTGTATAAACTTTTATTATGATTATAAAAATAAGGAACAAATCCTTTTGAATCAACCATGAAAAACATATTTGTACTCCAAAAAAAATCTAAAACATACTTGTGTACTATTGTCAATTTATATAATTCATAATTATATAATATTTATAGATATGTGTCTCGTGTCCTATATTTTAGAGATTATACGTATCTCTGTGTCCATGTCGTATTAGTATCCATATCAGTGTCTGTGCTATATAGAATGAGAATGATTATGGAATGATTTTTCTTTTTAAATAAAAGTTGAGTCTGATAATAATATATAATGTTAGAAATTAAAAATCAATTTGGGATTTTCATTCGAATTTTGCGCAGTGATAATGGACGTGAGTATCTTTCTCATTTTTTTAAAAATTTTATGGCTTCTCATGATATTCTTCATCAAACTTCATGTGCTTATACACCTCAACAAAATGGGGCAGTTGAGCGCAAGAATAAACATCTTGTTAAAACAACTCGTACTATTTTAATCCATGGTTATGTTCCTTAGCGTTTTTGGGGTGATGATGTTCTTAATGCATGTTATCTCATTAATCACATGCCATCTTCAGTTTTAGATGACAAAATTCCTCATTCTATTTTATTTCCACATGACCCTTTCCACACTTTACCTCCCAAAGTTTTTGGGTCCACATGCTTTGTTCATGATTTTAGTTCTGGTCTTGATAAATTATCATCTAAGTCACAAATGTGTCTTTTTAGGGTTCACTAGATCACAAAGAGGATATAAATGTTTCTCACATTCTTTAAACCGTTATTTTATTTCAGCAGATGTAACCTTCAGTGAATCTTCCCTTTACTTTAAGTCTTGTCCTTCTCCTTCTATGTCTTCATCTAATCAAGTTAATATTCATCTTGTTGTGCCTAGTGTGTTATAATATATGGCCTTAAACGGAGGGGGGTGAATTGTTTAAGAGAGGTTTTTGAAAACTTTTTCAGGTTTAACAAATTTTTTTGTATGAATCCAGAATAAGAATCAAGTTAGCCAAGAATATAAGCAATTAAACAACAAAGCAATAGAAAAACAATCGGTTGTTTCTTTGAAACAATCGGTTGTTTATACCAGTAAAACTAAAAACAAAAATTAAATGAGTTCAGAGTGAGAGAGAGATACACCAATAGTTTATACTGGTTCACTCTTAAGCCAAAAGCTACATCCAGTCCCCGGAAAACCACTGGGTAATCCACTAAGAAATCAAACCAGATTACAACACACAAACCACCAAAGTAGTGACCTTGAACCCTTCAAGAAACACACTCCCTTTGGCAAAACACACCAAGAGTATTGATCTTGACCACTTCAAGAACACACAACACTTCTTGGCAACACAACATCAGAAATACAGAAGGTTTAAAAGGGATTACACTTGTTCACAATACAAACTGAAATCAATAAAATTGCAATCTTATTCCACTCTCTTTGAAAACCCAAAGTTTGATGTGAATGTTTCAAATCTTAGAATCAACTTTGTCACAACTGAAAAACTTAAATTTGTTTCTCTTACTTGTTTGAAAACATAAACAAACCATTTATATTTTCCAAAGATTGATCAAAGCAATTAATGAAGGAACGTGTTCGGTTGAAAAACATTTAAAACACATTCAATAACCAAAACAAAATTCTGTTAGGATTTTCAAAGAAACAATCGGTTGAAACCACGAAACAACTGATTGTTTGGCTTGACAGTTTAGTCAACCAAACTAAAACAGTTTTCAACCTTTTCAAAACTCCTAAGAGTAAAACAACAGGTTGATTCGACAAAACAACAGGTTATTTTTCACTTAGTTGGAAAAACACTTGATTTCAAAAAGGTTTTAAATCACATTAGTTTTAGATTCAACAAAGGAATGGATTCACATTATATTCTACCCAGATCCCTCCCAGAAACAACAGTAACACTAGCCTTTCATTAAACACTTGGATTTGGATTCTTCAAAGCCCTTGATCACTCTTGATCAACATAGTGCACCTAACGATTCACCACCGCCACCAACTCTTCAGGTGTATAGCCGTTGTCAAATGTCTCATTGTCCATCAGTTGACTATTCTGGTGCCAACAACTCATCCCCCTCCGGCTCTGACAGTTGAACCTGATCTTCCTATTGCTATTCGTAAAGGTATATGTTCTACCCGTAATCCCTCTCCTCATTATACTGCTTTGAGTTACCATAAACTATCTCAACCCTTTTATACATGCCTTTCGTCTATTTTTTCTATATCCATTCCAAAATTTGTAGGTGATGTCTTAGCTCATCCTAGTTGGCGTCAGGCCATGCTTGATAAAATGAATGCGCTTCAAAATAATGGAACTTGGGAACTTGTTCCTTTACCATCTAGGAAATTTGTTGTTGGTTGCAGGTGAATTTTTGCTATCAAAGTTGGTCTTGATGGTACTATTGATCGTCTCAAAGCTCTTCTTGTGGCTAAGGGTTATACCCAAATTTTTGGTTTAGAATATGGTGATACTTTTTCTCCAGTGGCAAAGATGGCTTCTGTTCGCTTATTCATACTTATGGCTGCTCTTCAACAATGCCCTCTTTATCAACTGGATGTAAAAAATGCTTTTCTTAATGAGGATTTGCAAAAAGAAATTTATATGGAGCAACCTCCCGATTTTGTTGCTCAGAGGGAGTCTTCTGGATTGGTATGTCGTCTTCGCAAATCCTTATATGGCCTCAAGCAGTCTCCTAGGGCTTGGTTTGGAAAATTTAGCAATGTTGTTCAACAATTTGGTATGACTCGCAGTGAAG
>Ga0123341_1003510_pt1 | contig 13468 bp, 2 predicted proteins | sample Turbeapinknodule_FD_89959 | JGI IMG/M metagenome (GOLD analysis project Ga0123341, IMG submission 89959) | Root nodule microbial communities of legume samples collected from Mexico - Turtle bean Mexico pink nodule | ecosystem: Host-associated > Plants > Roots > Nodule | place: Mexico: Nepantla... | reverse complement strand
GTATTAAAGAACATGGTGTTATCGTCCGAAATACATATATATTGGTTTTGATAACTTCATTACCTCCTAATTCTTCTCTTTTGTGATCAAACATGTTAATTTCGAATGTACTAAAAGGTTAATTTCTTAAATATTATATTACCTAAATATGCACAAGCTAATTGAAGTGTTGCGACACAGTGACAGGAAAATAACATGTGTATCTTTATATAGTATTATTCTTTTCATTATTTTTTTTCATATTAATTGTTTTAATTTTAATTTTTTCCTCACTTTTTATCTTTATCTATATTTTTATTGTACTATAAAGATGTATAAATAAAATTTAGGATGAATGAGTTCCGTGATAAATGGTAAATTAAAAGTAATTTACACCAATACCTTTTCAGGTTTTTCCAAATTATATTGAGATTTTTGTGTGTTTTTTTTTTAAAAATTCTACACAATTTCTCATTTATTTTTAAACATTATCTTCTATTTTTACACTTCTAAAGCATTTTCTTCAGTTTTAAAATATTCACTCAGCCTTCTAAATAACAAGCTTTTGTAAGAGAAAATGATAAACAAATCAAAGGATATAATTATATTTTGGAAAAAAAAAGTCTGAATAGGTATAATTTTAATTTATTATAAATTTAAAGGTGTGAAGAAGTATCTAAGGACAGCATCTTTCACCCCATATAATTAAAATATTATTTACTAATTATTATTGTTTAATAAATGATATACTATATCATTATACATATCATGATATAAATTATATTACACTGCTGATCAAAAAATAAAAAAATAAAAAAAATATCATTATATTACACATTTACAAAATAAAAATAGAGTCACATGCCTCAATCTTAATAAAATATCAAACTTGTTTAACTAATAACTACCTTCTAATGAATCAAAGAACTTATGGCATGAAAAAGTAATTACATTTGTAAACAAGAAGTTAAAGAGAGTGTTTGGATATGTTTTTCTTTTTCTACTTTTTATAAATAATTAGAGAGTAAGAGATGATAAATAATATGAGATAGATAAAGGAATAGTAAGAGTAATTTGAAACTAAAATGATAGAAAACAAAGGCAGCATATTTTTTTGTTTTACTGTATTATATTTTCATTAAAACAAACTAAAACTAAAATATGTTTGTTTTAGTTTTAGAAAATATTTCCTTCAAAATTTAAAAGAGGCTCAAAATTTTAAAATGAAAAAAAAAGAGTCACTATTTCATGGATATACCCTTTGATTTTTTTTCTTTCTCTACTTGTATAGGGCTTAGAAAGTGTTTGCTACGACAATTTAATCTTCTCCCTTTATCACCTTTTTCTATCTTATTTTCTCATGTTCGACTTTCAACTCTCGATTTTCAACTCTCGATTGGTAGTGTACTTGCAAAAAGGGTTTTCGACGATCAAATAAATATTCACTATTTGAGTGTAGTAAATATATTGATCAAAACATACCTTATTATTGTATAACATATTTATTTATATAATTTGTAATGGTCTCTATCATTCATGCATTATATTTAATGTGTATCATAACTTAAATAAAATTACCTAAGTTATCCTATATCTTCTTATTTTACCTTGGTGTATTAATTCCGACCAATCAAACAACCTCCAATACCAGGTTGGTTCGTCCAGCCCCAACCCATATACTTTCTATGAGTGTTTTTTTCAAACTTTATTATCATGAAACATAACATATCACCTAGACTAACATTCCGGAATTCAAAGATTCCATCATTACATACAAAAAATATTATAAAACATCAAAAATTATTACAAGTAAGTAAAATGGAATAATTTTAAAGTGTTTGTGCTGCCTCACACATTTAAATTTCTCTCTATGAATTTGAGAAGCATTAGGTTAAAGTTATATTGAGTTAAATATAATTGTAGTTTTTGAGAATAGAATCATTTCCACATGAAGTTGGAAGCTCTTGCATCTTCTTTACTAGTTAATGTGTCTCTTTTTCTTTGCTGTCTCTCTCTGGTCCCTTCTTTACTTTGTATTGACTTCATATTCATAGGTCAATTTACTTTAACACCTTAATTTAAGTGCTTAATCACTAACAAACACCAAAAGCTTTTTAACCCCATTTTGCACTCTATCTAACTTTGCCCATCACACCAACCAACTTCCTAACACCATTGCTTTTTAAGAATTTCCAATCATGGTTAAACCACCTTTTCCTTAGCTAAGTTGATTGTTTCAGTCCATCAATGGTGGTGGTGGTGATGATGAGTCACCATTTCAAATTTTTTATATTTCAAGTACTTAAATATTTGATAGTGTCACTTCCTCATTTTAGTATTTTATTTTCACTTTGTTGATCACACAAGCTGCTTTCAACTGCTAAAAGAGTTTGTGTGTCTCTTTGGTTATGTTATAATACTAGTAATACATTTTTTATTGTGAAAATTATTCATGAGATTAATTTGTTTACGCATTTTTATAGTCACCTAAAAAAACTAGTTGAAATTGTTTGGCTGAAATTTGATTAGTTGATTAACAAAATTAATTTTAAAATATATAAAAGTTAATTTTTATTTTTTAAGACTAAAGAATGTGTTTAGTAAAAAAATGACTGAAGAAAAATATTTGGTTTTATACCGGACGGTACCAGACGAGCCAGTCTCAGCCTTGACAACTGATCGATCGTGTCAAAGAACATCTTAAGACACTTAATAAATGACAACAAAGCTAGTTACAAGAGTATTTGATGAGTCGTATTCATGTCCTAGATTATACGGAAAATATCTCCGACAAATAAGTTAAATACTGATTAGCTAAAAAATGATACCAATATTCTTCAGATATTCCAACATACCTATATACTAATATATCTTCCTACAAATCACCATCCTTATATTTCTTCACATTTCGTTTATTACTTAAAAAGAAAGGAAAAAATTGATATAATTAGTGTGAAAGTTTAGAGATTAACTAACACCAACCTCAAAATTTATGATAATGGTACTTGGTAAGTGGCCTATATTTAAGAGAACTTTTACATTAGACACTAAAAATTAAAGAAATGAAAATTGTTGATATTAGATTCTTTAAGTACAACATTTCCCTGTATAGTGGCATCTAAACACAATGGATTCGATATTTTAAAACAAAGTTTTGAATTTAAGTTTTATAAAAGGAAATAATTTAATTGAAAATGTTGTAATATTTTAATGTGTGATAATCAGATATGTTTCCTACTTAACATACTCATATGAAAAAAACACAAACATTTTAAAATAATTATACAAAATTATAACATTCATTAAATGAGAAAATTTAATACATTAACATTGTCGATAACATAGATGCAATTAATACTTTTTATAAGGCATGCAACTAAAATTTTAATAATATTTCTGTTTATGGTATAATATCACATGATGCAGTGTATAAGTGTATAAATGAATTAAGGGTTTTTACCATGATGGAGTTATTTTTTTTTTGCTTTTTACTAAGATGGGATCCGTTAAATTTTTTTTACAAATTTAGACAAGTCGTGCCAATTCGACACGACTTCATATGCACAAATCGTTCCAATTTGACACGATTCTGTCATGTCATACTGAAGTCGTGTCAACTTGTCACAACTTTTGTCTTGTCATACTGAAGTCGTGCCAATTTGGCACGACTTCTGCCATGTCAATTTTTTTTAATTTTATTGTTTATATTTTGGGTAGTAAGTTATGTAATGTTAAAAATTAATTTGATACATAACTTTTTAAGAGTATTAGTTTTAAGGAACACAAAATTGGATAATCGTGTATGGATCATGTTCACATTAACATCGTCGATAACATAGATGCAATTAATACTTTTTATAAGGCATGCAACTAAAACCTTAATAATATTTCTGTTTATGGTATAATATCACATGATGCAGTGTATAAATGAATTAACATGAAGCTGATTAATCAGTCATGTAGATTCTAAATGCATGTTTTGAAATTATGATATACATTTTCTTTCAAATGAAAAACATAGAAACTTCTTTCATAAGGAATTTTTTTATGTTGTTGGAGTGTGATTGATTACATTTAACAGAAGATGAACACGGTAAAAAAAGTTTATCATAGGTTACTATGTGTTGTGTGAGAAGTGGTTGAAGAAGAGTAATTCGAATATTCCAATAACGGGAATTTGGATAACGACAGAGACTAGGTGTTGTGTTGATGCCATGGTTTCTCTGCCTCTATAAATTCATAGCTACTCTCTCTGTTTGATGATAAGAGAAATGGGTGTGAGCTCCAACAGAGTTGAGGACTTAGCATGCAACAATGGTTGCAGCATGAAGAACCAAAGTGAGATACAAATGGCAATGCCAGTGGCAGCCATGGAAATCCACAAGGTTCAGTTGCCACCAGAACGCACCACCATGCAAAAACTCAGACACAGACTCTCTGAGATCTTCTTCCCAGATGACCCTCTTCACAGGTTCAAGAACCAAACTTGCCTCATGAAACTTCTCCTTGCTCTCCAATACCTCTTCCCCATTTTCCAATGGGCCCCTCTCTACAACCTTTCCCTTCTCCGTTCTGACATCATCTCCGGTCTCACCATTGCAAGCCTCGCCATTCCTCAGGTCTCTCTCCCTTTTTTTTCTTTCTAGCAGTATTCAAAAACCATAGCATGATCAGAGACAACCTTAAAGTCAAAAGGGTTGGACGAGTTTCATGAATTAAGAACTTTGGTTACATGTCCCATAGAGATTGTTTGTCTGCAACTGAATTACCAGTCTCAGACAAACAATCTTCACGTAATATGTTACAGGGTTTTGTTAAAGTTTTGTCTTTTAAAATTGAAAAGCTTTGTGAAGTGTGTCAGGTGAAAAGTGTCTGAGATCATGGATAAGAGGGCTATTTTGGATTGTGTAATAAGTACCCACACGTGCATGTTTCATAGAAGTATGTTTAAAGTTTGAAGTTTTTGTGTGTGCAGGGAATCAGCTATGCTAAGCTAGCAAACTTGCCACCCATTATTGGATTATGTCAGTACCCTTTGTTTGTGCATGTCATTGAGTTCTTGTTGTAGATTTGTATGATGAATGATGATGTGTGAGTGTGAATATTGTGCAGATTCCAGCTTTGTGCCTCCGCTGATATATTCCCTGCTTGGGAGTTCTAGACATATTGGTGTTGGTCCAGTTTCAATTGCATCTTTGGTCATGGGATCAATGTTAAGTGAGACAGTTTCTTATGTTCAAGATCCTATTCTCTATCTCAAAATGGCTTTCACTGCCACTTTTTTTGCCGGATTGTTCCAATCTTCTCTGGGTATATTAAGGTATTAAATCATGGTTTAAGTTTTTATTGTGGATTTTTTCAATTATGCATTGATTGAGATATTTGGGTAGCTATATTTTATGACTGATAATAGCCTTTGATGATCCACACAGGTTAGGCTTTGTAATTGACTTTCTCTCAAAGGCAACTCTGGTGGGTTTCATGGCTGGTGCAGCTATTATTGTGTCACTGCAGCAGCTGAAAGGGTTGCTTGGAATAGTTCATTTCACCACTAAGATGCAAATAGTACCTGTGCTCATCTCTGTTTTCAAGCAAAGACACGAGGTAAAGTTTGATATTCATACTTTATTCTAGTTCTACTCAGATTTTGTAATAATATATGTTAAAATTCAGAGAGAGCCACAACTTCTTTTAGATATATATATTATAGTTACTGGTTTGCATGTTTTGAATGGTTGGAAGAGTAAAGCAACTTTAAAAGAAAACAAAATGAAATCCCCACCGTAAAGCATTCTGATAGCACTGATTCTGTTTTAAGAAATAAGAATTGACACTGTCACTGAATTGAGATTGGTAATAATATATGTTAAAATTGAGATACTATTTTTTTTTAAAGGACGGCCTCAACATTTTTTAGTTATATATTATAGTTACTGTTTTGCAAATGGTTGGAAGAGTAAAGCAACTTTAAAACAAAACAAAATAAATTTCCCACCGTAAAGCATTCTGATAGCACTGATTCTGTTTTAAGACATAAGAATTGACACTATCATTGAATTGAGATTGGTAATTGAAAACCAGCTATTTATATGTATATATATTCTCTTCTTTGACTTTTATATAAAGGGATTAGATTCCAACTATTTATCAAACTAAAAATTTCTTCCTTCTAATTATATCATGAAAGGAAAAATGGAATGGCTAGGCAATTAAGGGTCATTTCTAAATGAAAATAAATATTTCATATTCGTCCCAAGTTATACAAATGTGAGTGTGATTACGTATATGCTCACTAAATATTTTGAGCAACTTGTGCAGTGGTCATGGCAAAACCTTCTGCTGGGATTCAGTTTCCTACTATTCCTGTTGACAACAAGGCACATTGTAAGATCCTATATCTCGAATACAAAAATACATAGATTACTACTCTTTGCTCTAAGACAATTAAGCTACTTCTTGATATCTGAAAATTCTTAATGATTGCAACAGAGCTTGAAGAAGCCAAAACTATTCTGGGTTTCAGCAGCTGCCCCGTTGACATCAGTCATTCTGTCAACCGTTTTAGTATTTTTTCTGAGAAATAAGACCCATAAAATTGCTATTGTAAGAAAGAGCACTTTCCCTTTTAATCTTTTAAAAAACACACTAGAGATGCTCAAGTATTATTTTCATTCCTAATAGTGTTTATCCTTTTTTCTGTCAGATAGGTGCATTGCCAAAAGGGCTTAATCCACCATCATCAAACATGTTGTACTTCAATGGTCCTTATTTGGCTCTTGCTCTCAAAACAGGGCTTGTCACTGGGATTTTGTCTCTCACTGTATGTTGTCCCAAACTGAGAAACATAATGACTACAGAATACACCATATAAGCAAGCATACACACACAATACACCATATAACTCAACAGCTATTTTCTTCTGTTTCAGGAAGGAATTGCAGTGGGAAGAACATTTGCTGCACTGAAGAACTACCAGGTGGATGGAAACAAAGAAATGATGGCCATTGGTCTTATGAACATAGCTGGTTCTTGTTCTTCATGCTACGTCACAACAGGTAATGATTCTTCTCTCATTTGACCACGTGATTGACAATTTACTAGTAGTTAAGTTATTGAAGAGATGGAAGTTGAGAAAATGTCCATTCTGACATTAAAATAAACTTGCAGGGTCATTTTCTCGATCAGCTGTTAACTTCAATGCTGGGGCACAGACAGCAGTATCAAATATAATCATGGCATCAGCAGTTCTTGTGACCCTTTTGTTTCTGATGCCGCTGTTCCATTACACACCGAATGTAGTCTTAGCAGCCATTATCATCACTGCTGTTGTAGGGCTAATAGATTATCAAGCTGCATATAAATTGTGGAAGGTTGACAAGCTTGACTTCTTGGCCTGCTTGTGCTCCTTTTTCGGTGTTCTGTTCATTTCAGTGCCTCTAGGCCTTGGAATAGCGGTAAGCTAGGAATAATTTAATCTGTTTCCTGTTATTAGAAATCTAAAATACATTGTATGTTGATGCTATGTGATTAATATTACTGGCTTGGCCAAAATCTTCAGGTGGGAATATCAGTCTTCAAGATCTTGCTTAATGTCTCTAGGCCAAACACACTGGTTTTGGGGAATATACCGGGGACGCCAATATTCCACAACCTAAACCAATATAGAGAAGCTTTGAGGATTCCTTCATTTCTCATTTTGGCTGTTGAGTCTCCTATCTACTTTGCTAATTCAACGTACCTGCAAGAAAGGTTAGATAAAGCGACTTATAGATTGTAATTTTGTAAATGTTTAGAACATTTCAATGATTTTTTTAGAGGCATTTTCTGAGTGATTATGAGATTCTAACCACTTGAGTGCTTTTCCTGCTATAGGATACTGAGATGGGTTCGAGAAGAGGAAGAGCGAGTAAAAGCAAACGATGAAAGTGCATTGAAGTGTATAATTTTGGACATGACAGGTATGCATTTCTTCTGACTTAAAGTTTTTTTATTCAAGTTTTGAGATACTTCTGACTGAAAAGAATAATTTCTTATTTTCTTTCCCCAGCTGTTACAGCCATAGACACAAGTGGAATCGATACTCTATGTGAGCTTAGAAAGGTGCTGGACAAAAGATCACTTCAGGTATAGATACTATCTGTAACATTTTATAAGGCCATAGAGACTTCCATCAGTTTTATTTCAAATACTTATATTCATAATTCGTTGGTGCAGCTTGTGTTGGCAAATCCTGTTGGAAATGTGATGGAAAAGTTGCATCACTCAAATATTTTAGATTCCTTTGGGTTGAAAGGTGTCTATCTCACAGTTGGAGAAGCTGTGGCTGACATTTCATCCTCCTGGAAAGCTCAGCCTTGAATTCCATAGATGAATTTCAAGTACAAAAGGAAAAAGATGAGGCTTCTAACTTCTTTCAGAATCTCTCCGGCTACTTTGCTAGCAAAAACCTTGACAAACCAAGGCTTTTGTTGTTTCAGAAGAGCATCCAAGCAAAACACATTGAGATGACTTTATTCTGTTGACAATGATAATATTATAGATATTTTGAGATTAAAGAAGGAATAAAAGACGAGCGTTCCAATCTTCTTTTTTGCTGATATGACTATATTCTTTTTCCTTTTTCCTAACACAAATGTTAAGTTTTCCCAATTTGAAAAAAAAGACCTCACACTAACAAAAGGGAAAGCGATTGTTAGCGGAGCCAGTGCTTCCAATGCCTACACGTATAAATAAAGTAATCCCACTAGTAGGTTACTTTAACAAGCTTCATTCCCATGACAAGATGATTACATAATGGTTTAATTCTCATTCCTTTAATAAGGAACTACATGGACAATGTAACATTAGCAATTAAACTATGTAGAGGAAGATCGACCAAAAATGTGGTGCAAATTTATCAATCAATAAATAGTTATAAATAAATAAATTTGACGAAGAGGTTCAATCTGCTACCTGATATACCAACCTCGATAAAAGTAATGGGACAGAAAGAAGTAACATATAATTCCAAGACTGCAAACAGAAGCGAAAACTCACAAAAAGAGTAAAAAGAATAGAAATCCTATCAACTAATGCATCACCTTAACCAACAACACCAAAGGGAGGGAAAATCAAAAATAGAATATAAATAAATTACATCAAGACTTCCAGTAATTCCTGAAAATTATGTACCTAATCTCGTCTGGTTATATGTTTCATTTCTATTGCAACTAAAGAATTAAAAGAAAATGTAGGTTTTTTAACCGCAGAATAGAATTATTCACTTCTTGGGCTGTATCTTGTAGATCATCCAATATAAAGAAGCAAAAGTGGTTACCATCCTGCAGCACTTCTTTCTTGAAAAATGTACTTCAGCCAATCAAACATCTGCAAGGAAGTCGACAGTATTAAGCCACAGGAATAGTTAACCATCTTTTGGACAGTATATAAAACAGATTGCTCTCTGACTCATCATTATCTATAAACGATAATCTATATCTATAGTATATATAAAATGAATACAAGGTGCTGGAGTGCACATTTTTGTGCCTTGTTATACCCCCGTAAAGCTAGTTAGGTAAACCATTATTTATTTCCCAGTATTCTATTCTTTATCTCTCTCTTATTTTATTTCTCCTCTTTAAAAATATAGAAGGTATGAAGTGTCTCTTATTCCCTAGTCTATAATAATATTTTTCTATAATCTATAATAAATGGAATACCCTCATTTGTTATATATATATATATATATTGTTAGACTACTTTACCCTTCAACTGCACCCAAAACATCTACTACTCTTTACGAGACTTCCACATCAAATTAAAAACATTAAACTGATAAAAGAATTAAATTTAATAATTTATGCAAAAAATAAAAATCTGACAGACAGGCAAAACTTTCTGTCTTTCGCTAGTGTTGACATAATGAAAATTCTTAGTTCTCGAGGGGTGCTTACTCAGAAAGACTGCAAGTTTAAACAGTTTGCAATAGGATAGTCTCCCACACTCCAGCCAACAATTGGAGTATGGATCTACTTCTAGTAAAATATATGAATAAATAGATTTTAAAAGACTTACAGGTTAACGTAACTTTTTATAAATTAAAATATGTTCGCGTAGATAGACCTTATATTTACTAAATATTAAAATATATGGGCTCCTCTTTACCCAAAAGAGGTCATCATGTGATATACGTAGCTGACCTTGCCTTTGTAGGATGAAGCATTTGTTATTGTTGTATGGGCTCCGCTTCAGGAGAATGTCTCTTTTCCAGTGATTCCCTCTGGCACTGAAACCCACAAATTAGACTTCTTTGCCCTACCTCACTGTCAGTGTCATGTCTAACCCAACCTTTGTCCGTTCTTATTGATCAATTTTGGTGAAAAAATTGCACAAACCATTCATTATTATAATTATTATTAGTTGCATTAGGGTTAAATGTGTGGTTTGGATCATACCCATTTGTTCTTTGTGAACAATTTTAGATATAGCGGTGTTTTTTCGGTTTGTTCCTGCTGGAATTTGGACTGGCATCAGTTTGGGGTTTACTTGCTTCTCTCTGCCTCCGCTGTTTGCTGCTTAGCTAGCTGGGTAGAGAACAACGACAACTATATGGCTGGGTTTCAATTTGGTCCTTTGATGCCGGTGGTGGTTCCACAGCCTCGGGGTATTGGCTGAATTGGAGGTATTGGTTTAAAGCAGGGCTTGGAGGCTTGGTGCCAGGAGGTTTGCACTTGTTTGGGTTTTGACCACGTCGGAAACTCTAACAGCCTTGAGGGAGACGGTGAAGAGAGGGGGTGGGGCAGTTGTAGGTGAATTTCAGAGGGAGGTTTGGAGGAAGGATCTTTCAATAATTTCAAAAATAGTTCTGTAATGACCCTTTTCAAGCAAGGGGAAGTTCCCAAAGCAAGTAAGGAGTCAAACTAAAATAAACAAAATTAATTCTTCTTCCCCTTCTTTCATTACTAAAAGTACTATCTATATACCAGTGGATCAGGAGCCAAGAGGCTGTCACATTGCCCAGTACAAAACAGGATGAAAAGGGAATGTAACAACAAAATATAAATTGGCAGTATCCTAATAGAATAGAAATAATCTAGAATTTTACATGTGTCATAGGGTGGTGACTCAGAAACTAGAGTTTTATTTAATTGTCGTTTGCTAATATGTAACACTTTTTATCTCAGCCTTAAATCTAATTGGAATACAGATACTCTAATTCAACTTGGTATTGCAGAGAGCTTGATTATTTGGAGAGGGGGAGCTCTGACATGAGCTACCAACAAAGAGAATAGCATAAAACTTAAAACTTAATGCAACATGATATCCAAACAGAAATGAGAATATAAAACTTAGTGCATAGATTAAGGTTTTTCCTTCTGATAATGTTCGAAATGGGAAAAGGCAAGAAAAAGAAAAAAAAAAAAGCACAACCTTCACAACATACATATAGTATTCAAATGCTTTGCCTAACGCAAATTGAGTTTAACAGCCTGAACATATATTCAGGTTTCTGAAAATAAGTAAACACAATAAAAGATATGGCACAATATATAGATATAAAATATAACACAAGGAAACAAAACTTTAAACAACACATGTCCAGTTAGCCAGCTAAGCGTACACGAAGGAGGAAATTCTTACTTGAACGAAATCGTGTTAATGATATCTCCTGGAGTTCCCGCTTCATGCACAGACGTTCACCAAGCAAGGCCATCACTGCAATTCCAGAACCATTCACAATCCACCATGTTATAGAGGAGGGCCAACCCCCATACACAATGCATATAAAGAGATGGACAATGTAGAGTGTGGCTGAAAAATCCAAGCACTTTCGTGATCTTTCAATCAAATAAAACATATATACCGCCCTGCATACAAAAATAGTGGCATAAGAACAATGTCTACAACATAATTTGAGCAAATAGTGCACAGAAGCCGTAACCCAACAGCTAAGAATGCCTCCTTTGGTTCAATCCTCCCACTAAAAATAATCACAGAACAAACACAACATTGGACAGAATTTCTAAATATAAAACAAATAATTCCACTAGATTTAGAAAAAAAAAAACATATTATTTCTGATTTCTTATTTAGTAACATTCCTAACAGGGTCTAATTTACAAATCAAATATCGTTTCTTTAACATTCCAAAAGCATTGATAGAAAGAGAACTTAAAATTCCAAATTAAAGACACAACTATCTCAAAGGTCCCAAGTGTAATTTTTGTTTCTTTTCCTACTCTAGAATACAGCACAATCAGTCCAACACAAGGAGAACAATCACTCAAACGGCTTTAACAATGAACATTCATTCATAAGCTTAGAGGCAGAAAGCTGCTAAACCAAACCAAAAAGGAAAATGATGAAGGAAAGAGGAAAATATGCTAAATACATGGTTACAAAAATGCTAAAGGTTTGTTCAGAAACTTCAGGAAGCAATCAATAGAATAAGTAAATAATGAAAGCAACCTTCTAACCAGTAAATTAAAAATTACGATACACTACAGGGAAGTAGAGTCACAACTCACAATCAGTAATCAATTATAGGCCAACTAATGACAAATTCAAACATTTTATTTAAGGTGTAAAAAAACAATTACCCTGAAACTGAACTGAGCAGAAATGAAGCAATAACACACCAACCAGTAACGGTGGAGGTGGTAATGGCAACATAGTCAAAGAAATAAACGAGACTCATCCGAGACACACGCGTGCCAACAAGTATCGACAAGAGCAACCCCAGGGTGATATAGTACAAACATTGAAGACCCACAATTTGAGCAACAATAAGCCAAGGGTCCCATACCACCGCACCATAGAACATGACGCCGACCAGACAAACTCCCTCACAAAAACCTAGTCCTCCCAGAAAACCTCCTCAAACAAATCGAAACCAATTCTCAAACTTCCTCCACTACAGCAGCAACCCAGTAATCCAAATCTCCGCAATTGGAGCCACACTACTCGTCATTCGACAAAAGGTACAGAATTTAGAGACCCCAGTTTCCTTAAAGCACTTTAAAACCCAAATCAAGGTTACCCAAATGCAAACGGTGGTTCCTGCACACTCAGATCTGGATTCTGGAAGCGGTAACTTTTCACGGGGAAAATCGACTGAAAAATAAGATCAGCATGAGAAAAACAAATCAATATAAGTTCGTGATCGATTTATCTTACGGGAAATTGAAGAGAGAGATTCCAACTTTGTAGTAACAGTGAGAGGAATAGAGGGAGAGTGAGGGGAAATTACAGATTGGGAGTAGAAGCCGAAAATTGAGAAGGGTAAGAACGAATTGCTGTTGGAGAGAAAATTGGAGTGTTCTCCAACGGTGATGGCCACAGATGAAAATTTTGGAAGAACAATTGCACACAATTTCACTAAGCATTGAAGTTGAAACTACAAAGTGTCGTTTTAGCTTTCTAATTTGTCGTTTTCGTATCTTTGGCATATATAATATACACGTATACGTATATGTATATATATGTACGTATATAAGTATGTACGTAT
>Ga0123341_1003509_pt1 | contig 13470 bp, 7 predicted proteins | sample Turbeapinknodule_FD_89959 | JGI IMG/M metagenome (GOLD analysis project Ga0123341, IMG submission 89959) | Root nodule microbial communities of legume samples collected from Mexico - Turtle bean Mexico pink nodule | ecosystem: Host-associated > Plants > Roots > Nodule | place: Mexico: Nepantla... | reverse complement strand
GAAATCAATTTTAGAAACAAAAAATAATTAGTTACTATATTAATTAAATTAGAGACCATTTTAGAAACTAAAAAAAATTGTTTCTAAATTAGTTTATATTATTGTTAAGTTTTTAAATTGGTATCTAATTAACAACCAAGGTTTTAACTGCCAATTATTTAGTTTCTAAATTTGGTAGCGAAAACATTGGTTGCTAATTAGATACTAATTTAGAAACTATTTAACAATAATAGAAACTAATTTAGAAACCATTTTTTTTATTTCTAAAATGGTCTCTAATTTAGTTATTATTACAACTAATTATTTTGGTCTCTAAAAATTGGTTTCTATTTCATGATTTTCTTGTAGTGATATAATTTAAAACAATTCTCACCTTACAAACTCTTATAATGAATTAGGCTTAAATCACTTCTTAATATAATCAGAGTCTATACTAATGAATTTTGTTGAATTTATCGTGTCAGCCACTGTCGAGCTACTATCGAACTATCCACAAATATTTACTCATGCACTATATGTATATGCATTGATGTGAATGAGTGTTTGAAAATCTCAACTCAACTAGATTTAACAATTTATAGTATATAAGTAGAAACAATTTTATGAGAATTACTTCTTAAAAATAATAAAGATTAATTTAACCATGATAAAAATACAGATAACATTATCTAATTTGTTTTCTAATACAAACTTTAAACAAGACAATAAAAATGACCGTACAGATTAAAGATGAGTGGTTTAAGATTTGAAGCACAAATTCTTTTATTGGGCCTTTATATATTATGTTGAAGCATCGCAAGCTTTTAGAATTTATCATAAGAAATTCAGATACTTTCCAAATCCAGATATGAGAGAAGGGACTATATACTTTGGTGGGTACCAATGAAGAGTGAGTATATAAAATGCAAATGCAGAAGAAGATAAAATTGCTAACTATGAGTACGATAATTACTAATGACAACCTCACGGGTCATGCCTTTGATGGTGAGGAAATGCAGCAATGGACCCCTATAAAGATATGTTGTTCTGTAAACAAAATCCACTATCATCCATTATCATTATATATCACGTGCTTCATATCTACCCTACACTAATGATAAGTCTAAAATCTTAATTTTTCTTCAAAGAAAAGCAATATCAAGTTTTGCAATTTGAGAATTAGCAACATTGGCATTCCTATAAAATGTTTTCTAATATAATTTTCTAGGAGAAACATTGAGAACAGCTCCACATTCAAAAGAGCAGTGATTAATGGGAACAGTTTTTTTCACTTATTTAATGCTAAAGTAGAGTATGACTAAAAGAAGGGAAACAAAATACAAATCCTTAGATATTATTGAGGGTAAATACTTAAAGAAGAAGAGAATTATTCTGTAGTAACCAGTGGTATGCAGAAAAAAAAAATACTATTGTATAAAGTTATGAAAGAAAGGTGTCCGTGTCACCGTACCAAGCCAAAATTGATAATGAAAGTGCGTCCGTCCTCCAATTGAGCAGGGCCAAATAAATCCGAGGTGATTTGTCTTCCATTAGTAGATGATTAAGTGGACAAAGTATTCATTTGGACTAATAGCCCGAGCCATATGTACCTCGATTATCGAATGATCTTATCCTTAATTCGAACCAATTCATGGTCTCAAGCAAAGTAAAGGACAACAAAGGATAGATTTTGTGTATATCTCAAATGCCAGAACAATATACAGTGCATGTCAAATCCGAAGGAATACCATACCAATACCATTTTTGGTCTTATCTGGCAAGAAGACAAGTTGTTTAATTAATATGAAAACAGGCGTGCTGGGGGGAAAATTGGACTTAACACCAGCCATGCAGCTTCAGATTAATTTGGCAAGCTTAATTCAAACTTGACAAAGACCTCAAAAAATCTTTATAATCTTTTGGTCAATCCTCAGAAATCACATCAGGATATTTATCCTATAGTTTTAGTTGACGGCCATTCCACATCAGATACAGCTCTGTGAATGTGATGTCAAACTTTATTATCTAAACTTGTAAATGAAGAACAAGCTAGCACTTTACGAAGCACCAGCCATAAGCACATAAATATTGATGTCAACAATTCATCTGCAATGCATCTTGGAACAAAACTTAGAAGTGGCTTCCTTTCCCCTCAAAAGAATCCACCAACATCTTTCATTTCAGAAAGATTATTCCGAAAAGTATATTAACGTTCTAGATTATCCTCTCCAGAGTACAAGAGGCTGTGGGTTGAATTTATAGGATACTGGAAAGAAAAAATTTAACTTAAAATGATGAGAACTGTTTGTGATTGATTTGCTATGAATGTACATTATTGTGCGAAATTCCGAAGTTCAAATGAGCCTAAAATCCAGTAAACTTTAGGCCTTTCGAAGTAATTGTTTTGTAAAGCAAATGCAGTGCATGTGTGATTAGTGGTGGTTAGTCATGCGCGTTTTCAAATTTGCCTTTCTTTACTGCCAAATAAGCGTAGAAACGACATCTTATGTACATTAGAACTGGTGGCTGTTGAATGATCTACATTCATTTCTACATCCTGAAGTTATCATCTCATAACGCATATCAGAAAAATAGCTCTATCTAATTTCTTCAAACGCAACGCAATTGGCACCTGAGATTGATAGCCATCTCCCGGAAGTAATGCATACACTTGGTAACACAATTGCCGGTTATGCTGCTGCATTCATTTTACATTATTGGTACAGACATGAATAGCAGGAAAATGTAGATGAGATGAGATAAACATCTTGAATCAACAATCTTCATCCTCATTGTTTGGCCTTCCATACACCACAGAAAAGTAGTGGCTAACTGTTGTCAAAGTAAGACCAGGGAACCTGTGAAGTTTTCCTGGCCGTGGATCAATCTTAACAAATGGCCATCTCATGATTTCTGCAGCTTCACACTCTTCCCATCCATCTCCAAATACACAAAAGCGAACATTAGGACGGTTGAAACGCTCCTTGATCCATCGGAAACATTGAATTTTCCCCACTTCCCATGAGCTATAAACTGAAATGCAACATACATAATTAACATGGATCAGGATTAAACTCTGGTTACTGAAATGACTATTAGTTTAGGCTTTCAAAAATGTTCATTATAACATGATTGTTAGCTTTGAGTTTTGGGAAAGATGGCATGAAAAAATCAAATTATGTGAGTTCACAGTAGCCAGAAGAGATAAATTACTCACCATTTCCATGGCTTATCAAGCTGTCCAGACGAAAGAGCAGGCATTTCACAAGTGAGGGAATTAACGATCCAGAGGTCACTAAAACATTAACATGCTTTACATTAGTTGAGTTATAGCTGGTATTAGAAGAAGCAATTGAAGAAACTGCATCTTCATCTTCACCCGAACACTCCTTCAAAAAGGTTTGTGCTACAATATATTAAACATGAAAGATATAAGTAATACAGGTTGTGAACAAAAGATAATATCATTGAAGCATCAAAACATACCTGATGAAAGCCACCTATCAGTGTATTCATCAGTTTTATCATACAATTCATCCCAGTGTTTTATTGTCTCTTGATCTAAAATATTCTGTAAACCCTGAAACCAAACAAGAAAAGGTTAAGTTTATCCTTATGTTAAGCTACCAATGGAAAAGCTAACAAATAAAGTAAGCAACAACTTATTTGGTAACACTCCAACTTCATGTCTCTAACTCAGATTCTCATTTCATGATGTCTACAAAGCTTCAGTCACTAGAAAAAAAAAGCAGCATCTCTCACCGATAAACCAAAAACTCATTAAGTTGTTTCTAAACAATAACCCAGTTTTACATTATGAGCATTGATTTGTTGAAACTTGAAAGCCTGTTTCTATTACATTTTACAACTATTGATCTGCTAGCATAGGAATGTAAATATTTATTAACAAAAAAGTTGCAGTACGCAGGTGCCTATAGTTGTGTAGCCTTGTCGTTTGTCTTCAATATTAATCCACAAGTTTTTAAAGATGAAGCACTCAGCTTGCTACATCTTATTATTTGACATTTTACTATTTTTAATAGAAGATAAAAAGGAGCGCAAAGTTCAACAAACCCTATATTTGATTTTGATGTGTTTAACAACAAAATATAAAATATGATTTTATAAGCATCAAGTCTCGACAAATGCAAGTGTTTCATTTGGCCAACAGACACATAAGCTTCTTGCTTATATAGTTTTGTCTGGCCAAATAGATGCACAACATTTTGCCTATATACTTCGTTTGACAAGTTTTTGCTTGGACAGACAATAAGTACACATAGTCTATAGCATACATAATACATGTCTTATTCTATGCTTGCAGAGAATGTAGTCTCTGTGTCTTACTCACATTAAAGAGTCTACATAAAATATCTCGTAAAGAATGCACCTAAAGCTACTTCACGCAAACGAATTTCCTGAAAAGGCGAAATATCAGTTGTGCAAAGGCAATCAGCCGCGTCAGACTCTATGCTTCACTCAAGTTTGGGAAGAAGCCACTTGACCTAAGCCTAATAATTCATGTTGTGCATCAAAAAGTAGCATAGAGAAATTATATGCATTTCATGTTGCATGAAGAGCATTTAATTCATCTAAGAGTTTGACATGGATATGCGCAAGATCTCACAACGACTCTTAAAGGATTAGCAACGACTCTTTTCTTCTCAACATCTCTATAAAGAAGACTTCTTTGAAGAAAGGTTGACAACATTGACAAAACTCTTATAACAAGAACGATAACAAAGCTCTTGTAATCTTTAACAATCCTTAAGTTTTCAGTTTGTGATCAAGAACTCTATTATATTCATTTAAAAATATAAAAGAGTGTTTATCATCTTGTGTTCATCTTAGGATGTTATCCTCTTTTAGTTAACAAATATGTGATTGTTTAGATCATACCTTTGTGTAAACAAAGTATTTGGTCAAGAGTGACTAGGTCCAAAGAATACTCAATGATGTTTAACCAGGAGTGATTGTGTGTCCAAAGAATACTCAAATGTTTAACTAGGAGTGACTGTGTTTCAAAAGAATACTCGGTCTTAGCCAGGAGTGGTTGTGTCCTACAAAATACTTGATTTAGCCAAAAGTGGTTGTGTTCCAAAGAATATTTGTTCTTAGCCAAGAGTGGCAGCAGTCCAAATAATACTTCGTGTTTAGCTAGGACGGGTGGGGTCCAAAGAATACTCACCTTGTATCTTGTAGCATTAGCTTGCCAGTAGAACTTGATAATGTTGATCAAGAACTGGACGTAGTTTAGATTTTCAAACGAACTAGTATAAAAATACCTTGTGATCTCTTTCAACTCTTATCTTTTTAAAAGCATGTTATTTATCTTAAACTAATCAAAGAAGGAGGGTTTTACTTAAACGAGTTTTAGAAAGATTTTGAAAGTACGTTTGTCAACTTGAAGTTGCATATGATGATCATCATAAGACACTATTCTTACAGAATCTATTTGACATTGCATCTGTCAAATCAAAACTTCGTCTAAATGTTGTGATCAAATGTTGATTTGCGAAAATTTTCGAAAGAGTTAAATACACAATTTAACCCTCTCTTGTGTATTTTTTGTTTTCACATGTCCTGATATATTGACAACTAAAACCACTTTACAACTATAATATTTTAAATGAAAAAAAAATTATTGTGGTATTTTCTTTCCACTCACAATACATTACCATGAACTTTGCATATTAAAAAAATTGTCTCTCACGGGTTGTCAAGTGGTGCCCAGTTGCCAGGATATAATTTTCCAACATAAAATGTGAGATTGGGACTACAACAATACATAAATATGTCATCATAGACACAAATTTATGGAAACAGGGTTAATTATCAATGGCCAATCTATTCTATATCTAAAACACAAACTATGGAATATTGGGAAAGTAATAGGTACACATACAATCCAAAATCCGGCGATAAATAAGTAATGATAAAAGAGCAAGTCAGATGAAAGTTTTACAACTGACTTTCAGAATAATCATCACAAAAATCAGAAAATATCTAACTCAAAAACTGATAGAAACAAGATATACTGAATAATAGTAATTCAGAAATTAGGGAGCAAAGCTCTTTACAGATGAGTAAAAATCCTCTGATAAACAGAATACTCAACAAAAAGAAAGGACATGTCATTGTCACTATCACTTTGAATAAGTTTTTTCTATAAGCACTTAGAAGAAAATATGAAGGTAAAATGAATTGAGTTTCTACTATAAACTAAAATTAACTTATCATTTCAAACTTTAGAGAAATTAGAGAGAGATCTAGTAAAAAGGTTAAAGTTTATAAGTTGATTTAACTTAAAAGAAAAACTCAATTTATTTTACCTTCTTGTTTTCTTCTCTTATATATGTTCATAGAGAAGTTCATCCGAACAGAACCTATATAGCATACCCAACCCACCTACCAAACAGACACAACAAGACCTTAAACTATCTTCTGTCCAACCCTTCTCTCTCCCTCCCTTCCTCCAACTAATCCCGATTCCGGAATCTCCTCCTTCCCCCACCACAAGCTACCCATCACAATTCGCTAATGAACCTTTTTCCTATCTGCTAACTGAATTTTCAATTTCTTTACCCTTACTGTTATTTTTCTTTTTCCTCTCATAAACATCAGGCCCGTGCTACCATTGGCCCCCTCCTGTTTACCCTCCTCCTTTACCACAAGCCAATGGCCTATCAAAACCTTTTATGTTAAATGTAAGACTAGCAAAATTGCTCCACAAACTGTTTTATAACTTTTATTTTAACATGTATTTTAACATGTATGCACTTTGAGACAAGTTTCATAAGGTTCAAAAACTCATTACAATTATGCATTTATAGACAACAGAAAACTATAACATACACGTATAAAAAGAGAACTCAATCAATCTCTCTTTAATCTTATAAGTAATTTATAATGTGTTGTGGAAACTATTATTTATAGACAAGGAACATAAAATCAAAACAAAGCTATGGCTTCATAACTGAACCATTTCATCATGAAGAAAATGATAACTGAAAATACAAAGGAAAATATTGTCATAGATACATACATAATCAATAATATACATTATCATCAATAATATACATTAACTTCAAGAAGCATCACTAAATATGCAACAATATTATAACACAAAATTCCGTACAATAGTACTGAGTTTCAAAAGTTAAATACAGAAATAATAATGCTCCAGAAGTTTAACCTGTATGTACTTTTGGGCAATGACTCGATGCCTATATGCAAGTTTTTTTTTGTTGGCATCATCATGAGGGGAACCTAATTCATCTTGGTTGAAGTCATAATCAGATAAGTCCCTCCCATCATCATATTGGGCCAGAGCATCAAGAAATGGCTTATTGTAATTTTCAATCTGCAGCATAGAAACCCCAAATCAATCAATGACATTCCACAAGCAAAACGATCCATGGAAATTTCAACATATAACCCAAATTTTACTTGTTCATAGAAGAAATAATCATCACATATTTGTAAAATGAGATTTTCCCACATCCTCCCCATTTCAACTCCCTTCTGCGCATCCTTCAGACCGTTAAAAGCCTCTGCATATGATGATTTCAGCAAGGAGTTGAGTAGTACAAGCGTCTCATCCATGTCCCAAACATAGACATCCAACCTTGGAGGGACACTTTCCGGTGTCTCTGGCTCAGGCATGCCAGCTGCATCAGCCATTGTTACGTGTGCTCAACGAACTCACCTCACCGTCACAGTCACAGCGCACTGCAGCAAAAGTTCAATTTTTAAGTATTCATTGCAGCAAGTTACTTAACACTTTTATCACCGCATGTTGAGATCATCTTCAACACGGAAGATTGAAATGCATCAGTAATTAAATGAATTACCACTCAGAATATCAGGATTTAGAACAAATAAAAATAAATTCAACCTTGCTCACACTCATTCAGTTGTTGAACAAACTTAAGTAACCACATTTGAAATTAATTGAATAGGTTTAAAATGAACGAAAGTTTAAAAAATAACAAAAATAGAGAGATAATGCGAATTTGTGATGAATTCAGAAGTCAAAATTACTAGGATGAACATACTATATTATTAATTAGAATAGACACGATCGGTAAGATTGGAATCAGCTAGCAAATTTTTATAAGCAAACAACAAAAACAGGTATAAAAAATATGTGAATGGAGAGAAATAGGTGGCAACAAAGAAGGTTGTTTACTTTAGGTTAAGATTGCAGAGGGTATAGGTACGAGGAGGAGGACCATGAAGTTGCGATGTTAAACTGAATGAAACCATCAAGTTCAAGAATCTAGCACAACTACGAACTTTTTCCTTTACTTTTTTGAACTTCTACACAGGCCCAAATGATCAGCCCATATCTCGGGTCCAGTATAGTAAACTAAAATTACATATTTTAGAAGATTTGGGAACTAAAATCGTAAAAACAAAAGGAACCAAAATGACGGAACAAATATTAAATACTCAAATTGGTGATGGTTGAGAGGTTATTAAATAAAATTTTCATATAAATGTCTTTTAGAATTTAAACTCTCTTGATAAGTCATGAGCAATTGATACTTCATTAAATAAAAAATTCATATAAATAAGTCTTTAAATTTAAACTCTCTTAATAAATTAGTTCTTCGTTAATAAATAATAGTATATATATCATTATTTAATTGAAACTTAAGTAATAAAGTACTATTTTGAACAAAGTCCTTTTTTTCAAATCATCAATCTCTTTGTATTTTTTATTTAATATTCTCCTTCATCTTGTAATCATTCTTGAAAATGCAACCAATAATCCACAATCAATTTTGGTTACAATTATTTAGTGTTCTAGTCCTTTGAATTCTATCTTACATGGAATGATTGAACTCTCCCAAATGATATCAATTATCATTATCTTTGCTAGTTCAGTTTATCTAAGGATAAGATTTTCTATTAGCTCCCATGAGATAGGAAGAAATGTGTAGAGTTTATGGGTTGTACATACATAGGAGCTTTAACAGTTTCATTTGGTGTGTATAGTGGATCACACAATTTTGTATATGGTGTATGAAAACATCCACAAGTAAGCTCTCAAACACTTACTTTCATATATGTTGTTTCTTTATATCATCCATCACAAAAATGTGTGAACCATTGATTATTCTATTACATCATCATTTTTCTTTATTTTTTATTATTTTTCTTTCAATTAAAACAACATTATTTTTTACTATTTTTTTCTTTCCTCTCCTTCCATTTTCGACTTCATCATATTCATTCATTAATCCAAAAGTAATTCCTAAAGTAACTTAACACTTCAATGTTTCTTTTTTTAAAAAATTAATAAAATTATCCTTAAAAATTAAGATTTTTTCTTTTTTAAAAGGTGAAAACTTAATTTAATTGGCAGAATATTAGTTTCATGATGATTTATAAATATGTTATGGCACTATTAATTATTTAGTGAGGAAAATTTTGACTTAATTTAGAAGACGTGTTAGAAGACGAAAAAGATACTGTTTATAGCTACCTAATTTAAAAAATAAACATAAAATCATATAGTAAATACAATAAATTAATGGAACACACTAAAAATTGTCAATAGAAACATTAAGCCAAAAGACAAGATGCTTAAAAATGAATTACATCATCCATGCATTGTTTTCAGTGAAATTAACTGTTATAGACTATGTTAATTTTGTAAATTTAAGGCATAATAATTTGACACAACAAAATTCACATGAAATAAAATAATTCTTAAATTAGAAATAGCTTAATCAGGTTATTTATTTTATAGCAGCCCAAAGTGAAGACTTTTCTTCAAATTTTTACAATTGAAATTAATACCAGAGTTTAAGCCCATGGTATTAACAATAAACATTTCTTCATGTAGCTGTTGTTGAAGCTAGCAATAGATTATTATATTAAAATTTGAAGAAAAGAAATAGTCATATGCAGACCAAAGAAGTTCATGTGTAGTATGCACAACCACATGAGATTGGATTAAGGATTATGATTTATGACCGGCTTCTGATTTGACACATTCTTTAGTTTTAGAGAAAGAAAAAGGTTTACGCTATTAATTCTTATCTATATTTTCTCATCAAATTCAAAGCGTTGAAAATAAGACGTGCTTACACCAGTTTCCAATGGGTGGATTTTATTTGCAGCTGCTGCAGATAGACGTGAATCTACCCTGTGACTTAGAAATCTAACTCACCACAGACAACAGACATGTAAAAAAAGCAATGGAATTGTCATATCTTTTATTTCAGTTAAAAAAACTGTTAGTATACACAATATTTGCAGAAAATCAAAATTATAAACAAAGTTTACAAGCCAAATAAAAGATTGTAGATTACTTTTTATTAGGAAAAAACAAGGTGTTTCAATCATATACAATCAACAGATAAAATACAACCACAAGAAACATTAATTAGCATAGATTTTTTCTGATCATCATTCAAGTTTAGAACAAAATAGGGAGCGAAACCAGAACCAAAAGCCCTTCTTTTTCTTCTTTGATGGCACAAGTTTTGTGTCCCTTTTGGTGACAAAATCAGCCATATAGTGCACAACTTCCTGGTGAACAACAATGCGAAAAGCGTTAAGTAAATAGAGAAGGTGACGAGATAGGAACAAGTGAAAGTTACAGTGCGCCTCAAAAGGTTTACCTGAGCATCCAACTTGACCAATTCTCTGGGTGGCACCTCAAGGGGGGTATCATCAGCTCGAAAAACTCTTAACTTGGACAAGAACCTGAAAGACTCTGGTAAAGATTTTATTTGATTATCACTTATATCTAACTCCTCAAGCATTTCAAGATTTCCAATTGATGTTGGCAAGGCTCTTAGGTCCGCAAAGTTCTTTCCCAAGTTTAATTTCTTCAAATTAGTTGCAAAACACAGGTTCTCTGGTACAAATTCGAGTTCATTAAAGCTAATATCAAGTTCCTTCAAATTCCAGAGATTACCCACTGTGGAAGGCAGCCTCTTAACTCTATTATACTTGAAAGTGAGAATCTCCAACCATTCAAGCTTCCCAATTGCCTCAGGTAGGCCCTTGAGCTGATTGAAATCTAACCTGAGCGCAGATAGAAATGAGCAATTTCCAATTGTGTGAGGCAGTTCCTCAAGCTCGTTGGTCTCAACATTCAATCTCTTCAAGCTGTTCAAATTCCCAATTGTCTCTGGTAAATTTGTGAACCCATTTGAGCTCAAGTCTAGATCAATGAGGTTTGTCAAGTTTCCGAAAGTGACAGGAAGTGATTTCAATCTGTTGGCGTGGAGGTCAAGATCAACAAGGTTTATCAATTCACCAAATGAATGGGGAAGGTTTATAAGTTGGTTTGAGTGAAGATCAAGCTTTGTTAAGGCCTTGAGACCCACAATGGTTGTAGGAAGAGCCATGATTTTGTTTTCAGATAGGTCCATTTCAGTGACATCAGATAATTTCCCAATTGACACTGGCAACCATTCCATCTGATCCACCAACTTCCCTCTAAGTTCAAGGGTTGTAGCTCCACTACCAGCATAACTTTCAATAATAGTAGCAACTTTCATTAGACTGAATTTCTCAATACTTCCATTCCCTACAAAAGTAAAATAAAAAGTAAAATCAGTAAAAGGAAAAACACTATAGCAAGTCAAGGTTTTGAAAAACAGTCCACGACTACAATTTAGCTGCAACATAAAGGTTTTTAGGGTCTCTGTGACTGCAATGCACACCAGCAATACTTGCATATAAATTCTCGCAATATCAAGGATCGCAACAAACCATGACTGTGACCGAAATTTACAAGTAGCCTAGCGAACTAATTAATTGATAAGTTCTCAAAGTAATGAAGCAACTATGAACCAACTACAGTAAAACAAAAAGTTTGGTCCAAAAGTAAAACAAAACCATTTTTTGCATACACCATACAAACGCTAAGTATAGTTTGTTTTTCTTTCCTTTACATCAGAGAGAAAAACAAAAAGATGTTTCAAATTTTAACCATAATCCATGCATAATAATTGGAAAAAGTTATTTTGACATTACTGTACCAAATTACTTCCATCTTAATAAAATATTATATTATAATAAAACAAGATATTTTTTATTTGTAAAGTGAATGTAAAACAGAAAAGGAAGTGACAAGATATAATGATTCGTAATAATTAGATGAAAGAACATGATCACTGAAACAAAAGTAACAAGTAAATATGAAATTGGGTTATTTCCCATAATACTAACCTTTAGACAAGGAAGGCTGTATCACTTGGAAATGATTCTTCTGTGATTCTTCCTCTTCCTTCTCCACTGTTTCACTTGGGTCAGTGATCACAACGAGTTCTTCAGGTAAAGTGGGAAGCTTTTGCTTCTGGGTATCTCCAGAGACCAATTCAGAAGCCCTCTGAATGAGATCACCGAAGGTTTGAAACATCTTTTCGAGCTCAAGAATTTGAAGAGCCTCTCTCCTGTGTTGGTGGGTGTGGAAAAGTACCATGGTCTTCTTCAGTTGCTGCAGGACAGAGAAGAGGTCTTCAGGGACATCGTGAGGAGGTTGTTGGGTAGAGATTTCGTGGAGTTTGGTTTGTTCCTCGTTGTTGAGGGTATCCACAGTGGACGTGGCAGCTTCCACCTCTTCAATGGAAGGTCGAGGTGGCAGTGACCTATATATTGTGGTGATTTCTTCAACTGTGTCGAGAAAGCCACGTGAAGGTGGTTGTGGAGGGTCTTTTTCACTCTGAAGCATCGTGGCCATGGTTATTGGTATGATGGAAGAGAGGCTTCAATTATAGTGTTGCTTTGTGCTTTCAGGATTTCGCTATTATTTTATTCTGGTTTAGACACAGACAATTCTTGCAGGCTCAGACAGGCTTCGGAGAAAAATAGAAAATAAATACTTTCCTTAGAGAATTGATAATCAATCTCACTTCTCTCCATAGAGAATTTTTCTGAAGTAATTGATTCTTACAAAAACATTTCCCTTGAATAATAAAAATACGTTTTCGTATAAGAAATTTAATAAAAAATTAAAATTATATAATTCAGTTAGTTAAAATTATAGAATTTCATAATCTATTTAAAACTACAATTTTTAATTCTTCATTTCTTATGTATTTTTCCTTTTAGTTGAATCTTAATTAGGTATTATGGATTTGATCTCAACTTGAGTGATGTAGGTTTGTTCTCACTCTAGTTGAAATCGAATCGTCGTTTCTTCAATATAATTTTTTATCTTGTTAGTAAGGTTTCTTTAAAACTAAAATAATTATGATTAATTTTTTACTTATATGTAAAAGGCTGTTTTTCATTAATGTAGTGTTATGTAATTTTCTAACAACATTAATCAAAGTTTTAGCAGTAAACATTAACGAAATGTTTTGGTAAATGTTAAACATATTGTAAGTAAGATTTTTTTTTTATCAATACAGATTTTTTTTTTATCAATACAGATTTTTTTTTTCATCAATATTTTCGAGTGATATAAGTAAGAATTCTTAGTAGACTTCGATATAATTTACATTGTTGAGATTACTTTTC
>Ga0123341_1003507_pt1 | contig 13471 bp, 9 predicted proteins | sample Turbeapinknodule_FD_89959 | JGI IMG/M metagenome (GOLD analysis project Ga0123341, IMG submission 89959) | Root nodule microbial communities of legume samples collected from Mexico - Turtle bean Mexico pink nodule | ecosystem: Host-associated > Plants > Roots > Nodule | place: Mexico: Nepantla... | reverse complement strand
TAATATAACTTTATTTTGATCTCTTTTTATAAATTTTAATCAACAACTTTATGACACTGGTTTTGTTAATATTAAAAAAAATGTTAATGCTGATAAAGACTTTCTACTATTTACGAATTAGCATTTTACAATATTTAAAGTAAAAACATTTAATGCTTTAAATTTATCTAACTATCGATATGTTACTTCAATTCAAGAGGAGTAAAACATGCATAAAAAAAACATTTAATGCACAATTTCAAACGTAAGAAAGAGTTCAAATAAGTTGAAGTTGCTCAATTATGAGAAAAAAAATTTGCAACAATTCTTAAAAGTGTGTTCTAAGAAAAAGAGAAATCAGGCATAAAGTGCTATAAATCAAGTGGTTATGTTCCAAAATAATACTCGAGTTTTTAGTTACAAATGACTAAATATTTAAAGAATAGTTGATGAGTTATCTAGAAGTGACTACGTTTCGAAATAATATTCATACGAGTTAGTCAAAAGTGGTTACGAACCAACACAATACTCATGCTATATAACTTACAACATTAGTTTGCATAATAGAACTCAATCTATTGATTCGTAGCATACACTATTAAACAAACTAGTATAAAAATTACTAAGTATCTTTCTTCCTTCTTATTTTGTTAAAATTACATGATATTGAATGTGCTCTAACTTAAGAAGTAAAAGTTTTAAAACTTAATTTAAGAAGAAAAATAAATTATAGATCATTTTGTCAAGTATAAAAATGTCATATGACAATATATCATTACACTATATCTATAAAAACTTAAAAAAAAAAATTAAAATACAATAACACAATCCAACCTTTCATTAATGTATTTTACCCATTTTTTAGAGTTGAGATCAACCTCTAAAATGTTAAGTGACTTACATCTATTAGAAGAAAAGATTGAACAACATGCAAGAAACAAACTCACATCTAATCACGCAAAAGGAGTAATCCTTTTAGGTTAGTAAATGCATCATCACATTTAATTAAGTAGAAGCAACTTTGCAACCATACAACTATACAATTATGTTCAACTTTAATGAGTACAATATTCACCAAAAATAATAATAATAAAAGTGATTGAGTAGGTGATACATGAAGTATTTAGTTGAATATGTTATAATCGTAGTGTAATAATATATCTTTGAATTTTTAGTGAATATGTAATAAGCATGCTGCCCTACCAAAATCAAATCCTGCATCCTGATTGATTGAAAGGCAAGAGGAGTCGTGAACAGTGTTCCACAGATCAACACCAACCTCTCAATCCTTCAAAAAAATCCATCCAAGTAATCGCTCACCCCCTTCCACTCTATTTCTTCTTCTTTTTTCTTCTTTCTTTTTCATTTTTGTATTTAGTTTTTCCTCCTTTGGTCAATTTCTGTAATTTTCAAGCAATAAGTAGCTACACCAAGCCACACATTATTAGAATCCCACCATAGAAAAGACACGTACCTTTGTCACTTACCATACAAATGAAGAGTCTCCAAGTGGGTGACGTGTGAACTAATTTCCCACCCATTTCATTGCTCTTTTTCACCCACCACTCTCCAAAATCTTCTTTCCACACAAAAGATAGCAGCAATACTCAAACTACGAACACCACCATCATCACAGCTATAGCACACAGAATCACCAAAACAGCTCTTATGCTATGTCCCTTTTCTGCATGAAAGAGAAAACCCTTCTAATGTCTCCCCAGCCCTCTTACTCTACTGAATCTGACAACCAGATTCCTCCTCTTCAGCCATCAAAACTGAAGAAACCCCACCACCCCAAAGACAGGAAAATGGGCCAAGAACACCAAGAGAAGAGTGACAAAACTTCTAAACCCCACCAAACCAAGGTGGAAACTGCATTGGATAGTGATACTGAAGGAAAACCCGTTGAAGGTGAAGCTAGTGGTCGTGAGAGGTTGAAGAGACATAGAGTTGAAGTTTCTGGGAGGGTTTGGATTCCTGAGATATGGGGACAAGAGGATCTCTTGAAGGATTGGATTGACTGCACAGCATTCGATGCTTCTTTGGTTCCAAGCAGAATAGTGATGGCACGAACAGCTTTGGTGGAAGAAGGTCGAAGAGCCACATCGGGTGGGTTAAGAGTCGAGAACAGGTGTTGAATTCTTGGTTTATATATAATTGGATTATTCAGTTCATTCAGTGACAAGAACCATGTATTGTTATTGGTTATTATGAATGTTTTGTTAATCCTTAATCCATCATCGTGTTTGTATTATCCGTTTTGTTTTGGATATATGTAAACATTTTTACATCCTGCGTTTTCTTATTCTGGAACAGGGTTTGATAAATACATTACAAAAGTTAAATTCTAAAGCCACTTCCCACAACCTTAAACTAGTCTACAAAGTCACATTAGTTATTACTTTGTTGTCTCTTTTTCTGAATATAATTAGCTTCTACTTTGTTAAACCACAGCTTTACCAACTTTCATTTTTGTTCATTTATTTATTCCTATCAAATTAAATACTAGACTAATTAGTAAGTTCTTCATGACTTGTTCTTTTCCACAAAATTTGATTGGGAATGTTTTAAAGCTTTCTATACTTAATAAAATATTTATATATATATATATATTAAGAAGTGTAATTTAAATTTAGTTTAATCTGTTATGTTAACAGATCTAATTTAAATCTAATTTCTATACTTAAACAAACACATTTTTGCATCGGTTATGTTAAACATACCTAAAATAGGGTAACAAGGCCAACATAGATGCAATTAATGACAGTAACCAAGGTAAATAACAATTACTTACGACAGGTGCTTGTTTTTTTTTTTATAAATTTTGTTTGTTTTGGAATCAAATCAAAACTTGCAAAAAAGAAATCCGACAGTACAATACACTGGCATTTGCCAGATTCAGATATACAACATAAAATAGAATGTTTTTAACTAAAGATTCAATAAAATTATTTAATTTAATCCAAATGACCTAATATGGAAGACAATGATAAATCTAACTACTATTTATGTTGGAGAATATATGTTATTACTGGTGTCTTATTTGCAACATGTAAATATTTTGTTTATGATATTATTAAATGGTTTCCTAAAAACATCTAATGACTTTTTTCTACAATGTAGCTCTTCACAATGAAGTGTTCCCATGGTGTTAATTTTTCATATATTTTTTCAAAATATTTATGTATCTCTAATATTTGATGAGTACTTTGATAACACTTTTAAGTAAATATTCACAAAAGCTTTTCTTTTCTTTTGTATAACAAGTTGGGAGCAAGTAGGTCTAATAGTATGCGAATGTAACTCATAATCTATATTCATCTCAACAAAATCTTCACATATTTTCACTCATTGTCACTTTTTTTTTGACATGTGTCTAACATCTAATTTAGATTAATAAGAAAGATAAAAAAAAATATAGTTCCCTTGTTCCAAATGTTTTTTTATTTTATTTCAGTTCTTTTTGTCTTTTTAAACATAATGTTAATGCTCTTGACCTACTCATATACATGCTTACCATTCTGAAATGTCAATACAACCTTCCAAATCTATTAAATATTTTTTTAATCTATGATATTGAAAATTGTATTTTTTAATACAATTTTTTTATTATCATAAATTGAGTAATTTAAATAACTTTCCTTTAGTTTCTCACTCGAGTATGCAATAAGATGCCCCTTCTTGTAACAAAACTTCCCCTATGCCCACATTGCTTACATCACACTCAATTTGAAAAAAAAAAACATGTGGAAGATTGGAATTTGAGTTAAAAGATTTTTTATTTGCTAAAATCTTTTTCGTGATCTGCATCCCATTTGAACCCAACACCATTTTCAATAATTTCATTCAAAACAAAAACAATTTTGTTGAAGTCTTTGACAAACCTTCAATAGAAGATTGCTAATATATGGAAACCCCTTTACCTTAGTGAAGGTTGTAGGAGTTTGCCAATCCTTAATGGCTTGTTTTTTTTTGTCTTCATCCACTTTCACTCCTTGAAATCCCATAACAAATCCTAAGAAAATAATTTCATTAAAACATAATAAATAAACATTTTTCTAAGTCAACATATAAGCCTAATATTTGTATTTCAAACAGTGTATCCAAAATGTCATTTTCAAGTTTTAGATTGCTCAATTTCAAAAACCTCTAAAGAGAACATCATATATTAAAAAAAACCATAAAAACCTACCAATATTCAGTAAATGAGTTATCTACCTTCAAACCTTACAAAAACATTAATCTTCAAGTAATTGCTTTACTAAAACTTTTAATATTCAAAATAGCAACAAAACTAGTGAGTTATAGAAAAATCAATGAAAAGAAAGCAAGCAAAACATTCATATATGTTTTTTATATATCCAATATAGTATCATATTATTTATAATTCGAGATTAATCATAATTTATGTTTTTTTTTCTCTTCCAATATTCATTTAGACAATTTTTACTTCAAAACAAACAACACTTCAAATGATTGATTTCCTAACTTTAGATGAAAAAAAAATAATATATAATAATTTCATCCAACCGTGAGAAACCCACCGGCCCATTTATATAATTTTGCCCGCTTAGAAACCTGGCCAACCACACGGAATCCAAAATTAATAATTTACTTTCTCTATGAATAATGTGAAGATCAATTACCACGTTCCACTCTGACAATTTTTTTTTGGTAGAAAAAGTAACAGAATCCTTCGACTTAATTTTATTATTATTAAAAACAAAAACCAGAGAGAAAAAAGTGAGAGTGAAATATGGTTGAACACGTTGGCCACAGTATGTACTTTGATGGACAATCTACTATAGATATTTTGCGTCGAGTGCTTCTGAATCTGCCAACTCTGCTTCAATACCAATTGTGAAGTACCTTTCTCTCTATGTCATAATACCCATCAAAGCCACAATATTCACCCAAAACACAAACTCACTAAAACCACAACAAGGTTGGTTTTTTTTGGAGGAACCTGTGTGAAGTGTACCTTTTCCAAACTCATGGTTATGGCTGCAGCTTTGAGTTTCTCCCAATTCCCCGTTTCTGGGTATATTTGTTTCCCCAAAAGGAGACTACCCAGTAGAAGTTTTTACATACGAGCCATGTCTGAAACCTCTTCTTCCACTTCTGTGAGTAGCCAACAAGAACAACCAACATCTGATTCTTCTTCAGCTTCATCCTCGTCGGTGACAATTGCTCCTCCCCCCAACTTCAAGCCCCCTGAGCCTAAACGCTTTGCCATCAGACCTGACAAGACCGGTGAAGTGTTCGGAGCGCTGCTTCCTCTCCTCTTTCGCTTTGCCACTGGAGTTTTCGTTTCTGGGTAAACCATAGTACGCCTTTTTCTTCATATTTGTCTCTCTTTTGCACTTTTCTGTTTTCAGTTTTGTACCTTGATTCTCTAAGGCCTTGTTTGTTTCCTGGTTTTCTGTTATTTGTTTGCTTGCTCCCTCAGAACATTTGAAAGTGTTTGTCCCATGAGCCTATTTCTTCTTTCGAAAGATTTATCTCAACTTCAAGAAGGGAATGAAAACACATCCCCAACTGATTCTGTTTATTTTTTTTTTTTTTTTTTAAATACTTGTTTGGAATAAACCAAAAAGGGAAGAAGTGATTCAAATAAGCCATTAGCTTTTGGGTTGTGACACTGGAAATTCGAAGTTGATTTTCTTTTAAAAAAATATTTTCTGACACGTTCTTACGGGTTTCAATTCCTAGTCCGTATCTGGTTTGTGAATAAAATTGTTTGGTCAGAAATTTTGATAGTTATTGTGTTGAAATAAAGTAACTATATCGGAAGAGTGGTGGTAAAATAATATCAGTGGCTTGAGTTAGTTGTGTGCTTGTGTGATGTTTTTAACATAGTTCAATACAGAGAAAAAGTCAGTTAAACTGCACAGACAATAACTGCTGTTTCAGTAAGAAAGATTTGAGAACTGTTGGAAGGATCGGACCTGGTTGGTGTTATGTTATGGCTCTTCTGATAGAAGGATCATTATATTTTTTTTTGGTGAAAGAAGGATCGTGATACTGTTGAAGACTTGCTGGAATTGGCTTCCCTTGAAAGATTTAATGTTTAGAATGATGTTACGAGACTGGTGCTTAAATTCATCAAATACATTCTATAATTAAGTTTGGAACTTAATTAGGAGCTGAACCTTAAGCTGGATCAGTCATTTGAAAGGAGCCTCACTTCTAAAAGTATTGTATTACAAAGGGACAATTTTGTCAAAGTTTAATTATTCATTTAGTTCTTATACCCATATAATATCTAAGTTTTAGTCCCTACCCATACACTTTGAACTTGTTTTAGTGCTTAGACATAAACTTTATAATCTGGTTTAGTCTAATAGCTTTTACAGCAAAGACTAAAACAGATTAAAAAGCGCATACGTTGTTGTTTTTAATACGCAAGGTGTAAAACGAATAGTTTTAAGTGTAGAGACCTAAAATTAAAATTTGTATAGGTATAGGGACCAAACGAGTAACTAAATATTGTCTTTAATTTATTGTGTATGTATGGGGGCCATTGAGTAGAGTTTATTTTTGTTCAAAGAAGTTGAAGACCATAATTAAGATGTCTTGTTTTCATTTTGGAGTTTTCCTTCCTTTAGATTGTAAAATGCTCCTATTGAATGCATGAATGATTTATTTATTTATTAGATTCAATGTATAGCTGTATATATAAGGCCAAGCACTATCTGAAAACCTATCCAACATAATTTACGGGCAGACTGCAGATTTTGTGGAGGTCATTTTGGGTGTTCTAGAAGGAACGTGTTATATGTGAGAATATATCAAGATACTGGCTGAAATTTTAAACTTTTATGCTTTTGTTGTGCCATTGACAGGTATTCTTTTTCATTTGTTTCTAAGGATGAAATTCCTCCAGGCCAATATGCTTTGGAACTTAATGGTAGAATCTCATTCTCTATGTTTAGTTCTCATTATTCTGCATACCATAGTCATTAATTATATGGCTGACTTGCAACTGAGACAAACTCTTAAGAGGCAGTGTTTATAAAGTTCAAATAAAATTACACCCATGCATCTTGCATGCTTTGACTGAAAGATTTTGTTTTTAGTGATAGTATCTTTGCACTTTTAAATTGAGTAGAGGAAATTTTAACCTGGTGAGGAGAGTATGTCACATGGCTTTCAGACCTATGAAAAGGGGCAAAATGAGACTTAGGGCACAGGAAAGGTGAATGATATGACCGAAATTTGTTTTAACCATTCCAATGGCCTTCAATGATCCATGTAGTTGACCTCACTTGGTGGGATAAGGTTATTATTAGAAAGTATGTTTAATTTAACCCTAACTAAACTTCACAAAACTGGCCTGTAAGGCGATAATTGTCCTCACTTATATACTGAAAATTAGTCTTTTCTCTAGTCAATGTGCGATCTTCAGTCGTTATTGTTATTGGTAGTATCTTTGCACTTTTATTGTGTCAGATTCCTATCTCATAGCAGCATCTTTATGCTTGACAGTTCAAGAATCTCTCCCCCCTTCCTTTCCCAGCCTTATTCCTTATTTTTCATGTTAACATGAGTAGCACGATTTCAGGCATTGTGATTAAAGAAACAGCAAAAGTAGGTCCTCGCCCAGAGAAATATATTGAGATATATGAATTTGAGAGGTACTTTACTCTCTTTGCTGTCATGCCTGGACTAAATACTTCCTTATTTTCATCTTTTCTCAAAGCAAAGTTGGATAACTGGCTTTTTGTTTTGCCTTTGTACCTTTACATTAGCCTTTTGGCTTTCTACTTGCTGCACTACAGAATTCACTAATTACAAGTGCTATTTTGTTCTTTGATTATGTGCCATCTTGGGTCGTGAGCAGCTGTCCCTTTTGCCGAAAGGTATGAGTACTTTTAGGATTCAAATAAACTTCTATTTCAAGTTCTTTTCATGAGAAATTTTTTTCTCTTTAAATAAATTTGTTTGTCAGTTATTGTGTGAAGTGTTAGTTACCATGATTTGATCGTCACCTCATGCTATCATTGAAGTCTTGAATAAGCATTGTGCTTATCCTTTGATTCTTGAATTTGAGTATGGAGATTAGCACTGAGTTCAGTGATCTCTAAGGATAAAGTCTAGTCCTGCTCTTCTCTGTCAGAATCTATTGTTATCCTTTTATTGGGAAGAAAATTAGGCATAATAACAAAGTTGAAACTTCAAAATCTTACTAATTGATAGGGTAATGGTGGTTTTCTTTTGGTATTGCTGTTATAATTATAGAAATAAGAATAAAATATTTTATAAACAGGAATATCTAGATTATGTATGTATTATAGGAACTCTTTTATTTATTTTCGTATCATATCTTTATTACTAGAATCAAATCTCCTCTATCTATTTTGATTGTATTTTCTCAATATAAGCAAAGCATCCGTGCTATCTCAAACACACATGGTTTCAACTCAATATCTCTTTCCTGTTGTTCAACAATTATATTAGCAAGACTTATTTGTTGTTGTGGGCTAATATATGACTGCATGCAGGTTAGAGAAATTGTTGCTATTTTGGACCTTGATGTTGTTTTCTATCCTTGTCCAAGAAATGGTCCAAATTTCCGTCCAAAGGTTCTTCAGATGGGTGGTAAACTGCAGTTCCCCTACATGGTAAGATTGATTCCTTTGAGCTTGAATCAAACAACAAATTTTTTTGTTGATTTCGGGGTACATTAAAAAGGAGGAAATTGAAGTGCACTAATCTAAACTGCTTTGATGAAATTAATGCAAAATATATCCTGTAGAGATGCTCATGAGTTCTTGTGGCATTTTATATCATCAACCCTCTTGAAAATTGGCTCAGAAGCTTTAAGTTTTAAAAGAAAAATATAACCTAGAATGAGGTCTTGGTATCAGTTACTCCTGGAAAGGAAGAAAGCGGAAGTCAAATGGTTGCATCTGATAGAGTTCAGAGGATCTACACCGTGGACATTTTCATATGATAAACTACTTTTTATATTTGGTTCATATAAATATCATTCAGTGATGTGTATCGATTTAAAAAATGATTTAAACTGCAGTAAATTTTATCCTTAGAATTACAATACTTTTTTGTTTCTAGTTTTGTATGTATCTAACATCACTATCCTTATCCGGCCTCATGATGATTGCATGGTTTCTTTGAGTGAGAACTAAGAAATAATATTTTACTTTTTCATCTATTGGTTTCAGGTTGACCCAAACACAGGTGTTTCAATGTATGAATCAGATGACATAATTCGGTATTTGGTTGACAAATATGGTTTGTCCCAAAATATTCTGTATTGTGCTTATGCTGTGTGTTTCTATTTTCTTGATACTTTTCAATCTATTAAATTTAATTACATATATTGGAGAGGAAAAATTATCATATGTATTTTATCATCTACAAGCATAAAAGAGGGCAAGTTTAGACAATAATACCTTAGCAGTCATACCAATGTGATTTCTGATTGATTGACAGTGTAAAAAAAAATGAAATTGACAATGCATAATCATTAAACACTTTAATTACATTACTTGCCTCAGAAACCATCTTGGCATATTGCATATATATGCTTAGCACTACAACATTTTGCTAGTACTTCCATTTCATTTTTTCATTTTTAAGAGCCTTAACTTTTCATATATGGTTTAGTGAATACTAATTTTGCGTGCCTTACTCAACTGAAAATATCCTATTTTTTATTGTATTGTCTGTGATGTAGGTGATGGAAATGTTCCTTTATCTTTATCACTTGGATTTTTAACGGTTAGAACCTGACACCATCAATGGTTTCTCACCAGCAGTTGAATTGCGTCATTGATGTTAATATCTAGGGCTATCTTTTTTTTTCTGCAGACACTAACTGCTGGTCTTAGTATGCTTAGTCGTATTGGAAAGGTATTGTCAACTTTTTCTTCCGTTTTCTTAAGGGTATTGATATTTAACTAAAGTTTATTGAAAATTAATCCTTTCTTCAAAGTTAATGGAAGGAATTTTTAGCATATGCTTGATGGTGCGTATATGGCTGAATTATTTTTAGTTGTCATTGTGATGTCACTTTTATCTGTGCAAAGCATATTATAATTTACAACTCTTCGATTTTGTTTTCAGGGGACACCTTATACTATAATTTACAACTCTTTGATTTTTCTTTTTTCAGGGGACAATTTATACTCCAGCAAAGTTCCCTCCAAAGCCACTTAAATTATGGGCATATGAGGTTGGTCTACAACATACAAACCATACATACTAATAATACTTGATGAATCAGGACTTCTATCCCTAAATTAAAGATCAGTATGCATGATAATGTAGCCATTATCTCCAGCTACCGAATATTAAATTTGAAATACTTGTTTCTTTCAGGGGTCTCCTTTCTGCAAGCTTGTACGTGAAGTACTTGTGGAATTGGAGCTGCCACACTTGCTTGTCAGGTAAAACCCACGTTTCTGAGCAATCAACTGTTCAAGTTGATTCCCAATAAGATTTCTTTTTTTGGGGACGTGGTTGTATTATAGAAAACTTAATTTCATGACCTTTACAGTTATGCAGTTACATTTATCTTCTCATGGATGACCCTTGTATGAATTGTTACTAGATTGGACCAAAACTGGTTTTAGTCCCTATATTTAAAAACAGTATGTTTGGTCTTTGTATTTCTGAACTGTGATAGTTATAGAAACTGGATCAGAAACTTAAGAAAGATGAAGTTTACAGAGATAAAAGAAAGACAAACAATGTATATTTCCTTCAATGTATGGTATTACATAAACAATAACTCTGGTTCTTTAAGGGACCAGTCTCCTCCCGACATATGTTTTTCCTGTCCTTTCTCTAGGCCCAACATGTATTTATACAAACCACTCTAGTTCCTAACTACTAACTACTTGTAACTACATAAAATAGGTCTATTCCCATTTCCCTTTTTTCTTTTGGCATAAACCTTTGTAGTAGGGGGTCATATCCTATCAGATAGGTTTTTCACCGACCCTGTACTTCATTTCAACATGACCAATGATGAAATTCACCATATTTCAGAAATGCAAGTACCAAAACCAACAATGTTTAACATGTAAGTGACTAAATTTGATTTTTAATAAATCTTGAGGCTATAATAGTTGTATAATTGTATTTATCAAAGATTAACTAATAAATCAATGCAGTTGCACTTTGTATGCACTGAGGGATCAGAAGGGGGCGTAATGTAGGCAACCTTAAACCCATTTGCAAAGAGCCTACTTCCATGTCTAGAAACATTGACCATCGCCCACAGAAAAAAGTTCATCTTCTATATTAATTAGGAAAAAATCTTATTTTTTGTATTGTAATAAAGTGAACTGTAATTTGTTAAACATTGATTCATGGTTTGTGTTAGGTAAAAGCAAATACAACATGTTGACAATAAAACAAACAAGATTGCAAGATTATTTTAGGAGGAGGTTTAAAAACAATAACTAAGCATACAACTATAAGTTAGTTTTTGTAGCTTAGTGTTTGCTTGCAATTGGGACCCCTTTTATAAGAAGTTTAAGTGTAAAGGGGGTCAGTTTTTGGAGAATTGAGTTTTGTAACTGGAATGATCCAGTGGGAAGGAGAGTGCTCCTTTGTATCTTGGTGTTGTATGATAGGTGAAAATAGAGAAGTTCAGATTTACTTTTCTTTGTTCTTCTCTGAAAGTAACACTAACATTTTTTGTCCGACCTGCCGGATTTGTGAGTGGCATAATGGAAAGTAGAGATTTACTTTTCTTTGTTCTTCTCTGAAAGTAGTGGTGATTCCTAACAATTTTTGTCCAACCTGCCGGATTTGTGAGTGGCATAACATAATGGAAAGTAGAGTGAGTGCTTTGGAGAAATGGGCCAACAAATAGAGGAAGGAGATTGCAAATTGAGAACAGACGGGACTTCAATAAAAGAAAGCATACTAGACATGGAGAAACAAAGGATTTGCTTCTTGAAGTCAAGAAAGGAAAGAAACAATCCGATGGAGGAGAAAATTCAGTCAATGGTGATGAGAAAAGGGAAGAGGAGGACATCGACAATGATAAGGATGAGGATGAACCACTTTTCCCTTTGGTAAAACAAGTGGAGTTGTGCATGTTTGAAGGGAGTGATCCACAAGGTTGTATAGCAAGGGAAGAAATTTTTGTTTTGAAGTTCAGAACGTCAAAGGATCACAAAAATTATGTTCATCATTAGCATGGAAGGAAATGCTGGCCATTGGTTCAAATGCTGGCAACAAAATTCCAAGAACCCTTCTTGGAAGAACTTACAACAACATTGTCAAGGAGATAAGGAAACAGCAGGAGAAGCATAATTTTTTAGAGATTGGCCACAATAAGGACAGCCGGAAGTGTGGAAGATTTCATCTAGGAATTCAAAATCTTGGGTCATAAGCAAATCAAACATAATAAGATTAATTGATGGGGTATTTCTTCGCAAGATTAATCACACACACACACACACACATATATATATATATATATATATATATATTAATCACTATATATTATTATGCATTTATAGCCGGGCTATATGTATGTGTACTATGCATATTTTTTGTGTTTTCATCTTACTTTAATGTTTCATTTCAGTTGTGCTAGGGGTAGCCCAAAGAGACAGATACTATTTCAGAAAACTGGACATTTTCAGGTATTTGAATTTTCAGGTTCAGTTTGTGATCTTTATGCAAAATCACAGTTGTTTGATGATATGGTATTTGGTGTGTGAATGATGACTAGTTTATGCAAAATTCACAGGCACCCTTTTTGGAAGATCCAAATACAGGGATAGAAATGTTTGAAAGTGCAGAAATCATTGAGTATCTAAGAGCAACATACGCTCTTCAGTAGGTGATGTTAGAGGGAAACTCACTCATCATATGTGCCTTCATTTCCTTTTGTAGATGTAATTGCTAATAGCTCTAACACGCTCAAATCAATTTTTCTCTATATACAAATTTCATACACTTTGAATCAAGTCCCTCAATATTCAGCAGTGATTTAAGGTGATTAAAAACGTGGTTGCAAAGTTGTCCTTTGTTTCATTTTTATTTATTATTTGGGACTCTTCTCATTAATCATCAGTGATCTGAAAAAAATTAAATTACAATAACTTCTTAAAGGAAACCACTTAAGGGTGGTTTAACCCTTACATATACCTATACAATAACATATACCTATACAATAGGAACCAATTTCTCTGATCCCCAAACCATAAAAAATAAAAAATGAGAGAGTCAAACATACAAACGTAATGTTTTAAAACTTAGAAGCAGGCACATGTGATGTAAAACTGGTAATAAAGTATTTTTTTCGAAGGAAAAAATAATTGCACAAATTTAACAAAATTGAAATTTTTATATAATTTTGAAAGAAAAAAAAACTCAAAAGATCTTATTTAGGATTAAAAATTTAAGTTGTTATCATAGAATATAATCTCATTTTATATAATTTGCTTAAACGAGTGAAACTCTTCGTTATCTCTGAGTTTTATCAGAAATGTTAACATTTTAT
>Ga0123341_1003506_pt1 | contig 13473 bp, 11 predicted proteins | sample Turbeapinknodule_FD_89959 | JGI IMG/M metagenome (GOLD analysis project Ga0123341, IMG submission 89959) | Root nodule microbial communities of legume samples collected from Mexico - Turtle bean Mexico pink nodule | ecosystem: Host-associated > Plants > Roots > Nodule | place: Mexico: Nepantla... | reverse complement strand
TTATTAGATTTTCAATTTTGTGGTTTTTAATCATTCTTTAAATGTCTAACAAGCTAAGAAATTACATGTAAGAAATTAGTAAGATATTTAATAAATTAATAAAATGTAGGGAAAATAAAAGAGAAATTTATCATAACTAAATAATAAGAATACAAGTAAACTAAATTTTTAATTTAAAATTTGAAGACCATGAGTTTCAAAAGAGACAGAATTTAACATCAAAGGCATTGGGAGTTTGGGACCATAGTTTGAGGAGGAAGGTGTAAGGAATATATATTAAATGAATATATTAAATATAGTTTTTATTTATTTTACTTTATATATATAGCCCATTTGTCCAGTTTTTGTTTTCCACATTCATTTTCCTTCTCTTTCGTTTTCCCTCACCTTCTCGCTTCCCAAACGCCTTCTCTCTGCTCCAATGGCCGACCAGCTCACCGACGAACAGATCGCCGAGTTCAAGGAGGCCTTCAGCCTCTTCGACAAGGATGGCGATGGTCTCTCTCCTCAGATCCCTCTCTGTCTTTTTTTATTTTCTCTCTCTATTTCACTTTTTTTCCCTCCCAGATCTGGTTTCCGCAATTCGTTTGTTCATGGTGCACGCTTTGTGCTTGTTTGTGTGCAAAGTTTGATATTTTAGGTAGGTTGGGGTGTGGGGTGGTTGAATTTGTATGAAACTTTTACTTGGTGATCTAGGGTTCCGGTTTTGTTTCACCTTTCGGATGTTGATGTGGAAATTTCTACGATTTTCGTGGTTTTGTGGTTGTTGATGAAGTGTTATTTTGTGTGGAATTATGATTCCGGGTGTGGGTGGATTTGGATCGTGGGATTGGAAATGGACTTTTAGCGTTTTTGGAAACACTGGGGTTTGTTTTTTGTTGTTTGATGCACGTTTGGGAAATCGGAATGGTTTTCGAAGATGTGGAATTTGGTGTTGTGGGTTGTGATTTGTAAAGTTGAATTTGAAAGGGTGGAAGTTTGTTGTGTTAAATTTGGCGATTTATGTTTTTATGGTGTCCGAAAATAGAATGTTAGCTTGTTGGATTGTTTTGGTTGGTTGATCTGTTGGTGTCATCCTATTGGGTTGTTGATGACAAGTTTTGTTTGTGTCTGATTAGAATACGGGATTTAGCATTTTAGGCTTGTGTATGACTATGCTTATCGTTTTTGGAAAACATTTTTCTTGCTTTGTGCATTTGATATTAAGGATCTGTTTTTTCCAAAAGAGTTTTATGTGATATGTAGTGAGAAATGTGTAAGTTTGTCCCTTGTAAATACTAAGATTACGGGTGTTTGTTTTTGAAACTGAAGTAAGCAATGATAGTTGATGATGATGTGCATATTTATGTGATGAACTTGGATCATTGGTTTAGCTAGACAGTCTTGTTTGGCTAGATTTTTGGGTTTTGAGTATGTATTTCATTCTGTCTAGATTATTTACCCTTTATTTCATTCTGTGGATGTTTCTGCTGTGAGTGTGTCAGCTGATAGGCAAACCCCTACTACCATGGATACTCACAATATCTCGTCCGAATTGTTAATTAAGCGTTACTGTGGAAAATTGTTACCAAATATATAGCATGTGTGTGTGTTCCTTTGACGCAATGATACTTTATAATGTCTTCACTTTCCGTTGTTGTACCTGCTTCAAGTTATCTTTTGCTTCTGAAACTTGACTTCCAGTATAAACTGGATTCGTGTTTTTAATTCCTTCATGTTTTCAAAACTTTGACCTGGATTTCTCTTGTGGGGTTGGATGAATCATATTTGTGTTTAACTATTTTGTAATATGCTGTAGGTTGCATTACTACCAAGGAACTTGGGACTGTAATGCGGTCACTTGGGCAAAATCCAACTGAGGCAGAGCTGCAGGACATGATAAATGAGGTTGATGCTGATGGCAACGGAACTATCGATTTCCCAGAGTTCCTGAACCTGATGGCTCGCAAGATGAAAGACACTGATTCGGAGGAGGAGCTTAAGGAAGCTTTCCGTGTGTTCGACAAGGATCAGAATGGTTTTATCTCTGCTGCTGAGCTCCGCCATGTTATGACAAATCTGGGCGAGAAGCTGACCGACGAGGAGGTTGATGAGATGATTCGCGAGGCTGATGTTGATGGCGATGGGCAGATCGACTATGAGGAGTTTGTCAAAGTGATGATGGCCAAGTGAGGAGTAATGAAGCATAACTAAAATTTGAAAAGCATACAAGAGGGACAGGGCAGATAAGTTTTGTTGGGAAATCTATTTCCATTAGGTCCATCTTGATTTGGGGTTATTAGCTTTTGTTAGTTGAGTGTCTTTTTTTCTTGTTTGCTTTAATTGCTACTACTGCTCCTTAGTATCCTACTTGTTTGCTTTGTCCCTTGTTCCTTAGTATCCTACTTGTCTGCTCTATCCCTTGTTTTAGTAGCTTCCGTTAGCTGTGTCTCGCCATGCTTTGTTACTCCATTTTCATCTTTTTTGGCTATTATTATGAAACCTAGAACAATTGGATGCGATTTGTGTTTCTTACATGTGGGTGGCTAATGCTGTTAATATTTATTTCTTCTGCCATCTTATTTTTTCTATCATCTTTTCAATTCAATGCAATCTGCTTTCAGTTTAAATCGCAAAATATGGCACTGCCTTCCTTTCAGTTCTGTCAATGCTCAAAAACCATGATTTTTATGTAGTAACCAAGACTAGGGTGTTTTCCTTTTCTTGTAAATATCAAATATTTTTCAGATGTTTCGATTTCTCATATGAACTGGAGAACCGAAAAGTTTAGTCATACTATACTTCATGTTCATATCACATGCAAATTTCAAATTTCAAAATCTACATAATGATGATAAATGATGCGTTGAATGAAGCAAATTATTCCGTGAACCTTGTTATCATCACTTTTTGAGGGGTCCTAACGTTTACAAAATAAAATTCAACGAGCCATGGCTTGCTTAGAGCACGTTCTCGTTAGCCAATTAACCAGTTAACCAGAGCAAAAGGGACATTGTTTCCATCAAAATTTTAACCATTGGTTTTATCAGTTCTATCCAAATTGCAAATAAAGTTCATTATATAGTTTATGATTTTGACTGTTTTTTGTCTTCTGGGGTTTGGGTCATGACTAGTGACCATAAGTAAACGGATACACACATACTAGAAAATTCTATGACGTCTCTGGTCCTTTTCTTCGCAATTACCGTTGTTTCTTGTAAGAGTTTGATTTGAACCCTCACTACAAGTTATCAAGTCCTTCTAAGTACATATTTCTTTAGCTGTGTTTTTTGGTTTAAAATTTAGAATTTCTTAATGTTTCAAACCATAAATCCAAGCGGGGAAATTTTCACTGAAATAGCACTGTTTGTGCTTTTATAATAAATATTTAGAAAAGTAAATTAGATAAATAAATATTTAGAAATAAATATATTTTAAAGAAATATAAATAACTAATATTTATAAATAATTAGAAGCAATGGAATGTATGTGATATAACTAAATTGATTGAGTTAAAAATATATTAATTTTAAAAGGCAAGTGTATGTAATATATTAGTCTACATAAATATATTAAACAAGTAAAATAATTACGTAAAATTATAATGAGTAAGAGTTTATTTAATGACATGTGTGACATATTAGAAAAGTATATGATAATTAATTATGGGAAGTTCATCTCCTAAGGTTAGGATGGTAGGGATAATGATTTTTTTTTGTGTGCCTTGAAGTGTTACAATAGAATCATCGTTAAAGTATCGTTGGATTGATTCTCTTTGTGGATATCCATCTTAATCTTAATTCGTGATAATTTAGATGATCATTGAATTTTCTTCTTGTTTGCTGATTGGGGCAAAACTACGGGCGGAATTTTGTGGGTTGGTCAATAGTTTTTGTGTTAAAGTTTCTTAAACAAATTGTCGTATACTTACATCCAACCTGTATACATAACTAATGTAGAATCATGGTGTGCATGTATGCATACGACAAACACATGAGAATATGGGAGATGAAGTTTTTTGGAACTTTACATAATCACACCACGTTCATCAAGTCTAATGACAATTTTTCAGCTTGTCAAACTATTTTTGGGTTGACCCTCCTCCACAAAAAACTCTCTTTTATTAAATTATTAAAAGCAACTTGTGAGAGTTTGAATTTTAATGAGCATCTTCCAACACATTTGATGTAACTTCTGAATATACACAGTTAACATAATGATTTTTCTTTCTCTTTCAGTCAAGAGTTTGTTATACCTTTCAGTCAAGAATTTGTTATACCTTGTCTATGTACCCATGACCATGGAGGGGATTGACAAATTCCTTGTTTTCTTAAGGATTGAATTTATGAATTTTACTAAGTTGGGTTAGGTGACCTATCTTCTACCTTCGTCATATGCAAATGTCCATCTCTACTTAGGAATGTCATCAATCTAGGTTGTTTCTTCTAGATCGGTTTTCCTTATGTTGTTGTAGTAGTAGTTAGTCCTAAGTTTAGTTATTTTCTATGGTACATATTAAAATAAAGAAGTTAAGATAAAATAGACAACATGACATAAAAAAATTGTTGTTTTTTATGCATTGTGTCGAATGAAATACACATGCATATAATTACCCTTTGTTCATACATTCTCGGGGTCTTACGTATGCTGCATTAATAGAGTTGTGGTGATATGATATTAAGCACATGTCGTCTTGACATGTCACGTACCTCCTTAGGTTTTTTTAAGAAAAAAAACAAAGCATTTGTAGTTTCACCTTCAACAATAGCAAATGTAGTGAGAAGTATCTTGTTCCTCTTGTCTTGTACAATTGTCAAAGTGCCTCCATACAGGAATGTGTCATCCACTTGGATTAGTGGTTTGCAAAATTGAACCCATTAATGCATGGCTTAAAGGTTCAAAAGAGTTTTTTTGAAGCTTGTCATGAGATGCTTCTTGTGTGGCCAATCGGTAGTGGAAACCAAGAAAAATTTGTGACATGGCTCATAATAGGTTGAACAATTTGTTGAATAATTCTTCCCATTTGCCAAAGACATTTTATATGACATGTTGCTTTCCTAGCTTAGCCTTTTTGTATGTCACAATGTCTCTAACTGAGAACTTGATAGGAGGAATAATAATGACAATTGGGGTAGATGGGTCCGCGTCCATAATTTCACAAAAATGTGAAACTATGCATTAATCCAACCTATTGTGGTCCTGTGAAATCAAAGACGTAGCACAAATGTGGAATCCTTTTAACTTTTGGATCTCCTTATGGAATCTTTCTAACTTGGATCTTCCAAAATTTTCTCTGGTACACAAGATTGCCTGGAACTTCAAGTTGCAATGCTTGTCAACATACTAGACTCTTAATCTAGTGGTGTTGGAATGCATGGTTGAGTATGTAAAGTGGTTAGTATTTGGAACCTGTTGAGCACATCCACCAATTGTTCCTTGTTGTGGAACCACATTCCCTTAAATAATGTTTCAAGTGAATGTTCCATAAACTCAAGGTCAAATGAATGACCGAACTCAATATTTAGTTCATGGGAAAGTGTGGTATATATTTGGAAGTGTTAGGAAGGGATGTAAGGATAGGGTAAATGATGTTGGGTTTTTTTTTTTTTGGGAGATGTCTATGTTGTCGTCATCCTCATCATTAAAATACTTTGAAGATGTTGATGGGGTTCCTACAATTTCATTTTTGGGTAAATAAAAAGGTATTGGAATATTTTTTGTTTTGCAGGATTTCTTTAAATTCAAAATCTACAACACAAATAACTACGGATTTAGGGGGAGATTGTTGAACAAGGTTACTTTGATGATTTCCAAACAAGCTTGAAGATTGTGTATGTAGTTAGGTATATTTTGAATTGTTAATTTACACTTAGTTATGATCCAAGTTTGTATGATTCTAAATCTCTTTCGAAAGTTTTGGTTTTCAAATTTGTGTTAATTTTAGTTAGTTGTTTCGTGTTTTAAATCACTTAAAAAAGTTTTTGTTCAAAGTTTGGTGACTACAACAAGTTTTTCAACCAGTTGATTTATCACGACAACCGATTGAATTAAACTTAGAGATTTTAAAAGGATTTAAAAATGATTTGTTTTTTCTTGTTTTTTTTGTAGAGCAAAAATAATTAGTTATTTCGATAATTGACCTGACTCTTTATGTTCAGTTTTATAATAGAAAAAGAAATCAACCAGTTTGTTTGAAAAATCAATCAAGTGTTTTTAATATAATTCTATTATGATTTTCAAAATATTTTTAGATGCTTTTAATAGAACTCATTTAATAATCAAACAATTTTAATCACTTTTTAAAGTCTATATAAAGATTAGTTTATGATCATTTCAAAAAGAAGAAGAGAGTTTTGATAAAAACGTTTTCAAGAGAAAATCAAAGAGTTTTTAATCATTCTTGGAGTCTTGGATCATTGCTTGTGTGTGAAGTAGGAATCTGAGTGTTGGTGTTTTCTGTTCTATTGTTCTACTGCTTTGTAAAACCCATGTGTATTTTTATTCTTTCTTTTAATTTGTAATTGTGTGTAAAACAATTTCAAATAGAGTTTCTGAAAACTGTGGTGCTATTCAAGAGTGTTGTGTGTTCTTGAGGGATTCAAAATCAACATTCTTAGTGTTGTGTAATCTGGTATGTGTGAATTTCTCTTCCCTTACTCTGATAAACTGCTTTATATACTGTTATGTGTATCCTGTTGCATTAAACAATTAGTTGTTTTCAAAAATTTTGTGAAAACAATTCATTTCCCCTTCTTGTTTTAGTCATACATTTTAACAGGGTGTTATTTTGATACATCTTATTTTAAAAGAATATTTTCTTAGTTTTATTTTAATAAAGAGACTTATCCCATTTTTATTTGATGTTTATTGTAGATTAATATTTGATTCAGACGAAAAAAAAAAAAAAACAACAACAGTAAAGGTGGCGTTCCCTGAGTATCATTCAAATATGAGGATAGAGGGTAAGATGGAGGACCATCAAGTCACCAAAATTTTGGGTTGAGTAGATTGAAAAAGATTGAGTTTTGATAGTAGCATCCATTATTAAGAGTCTTTTTCCTCTTCTTAACCTTGTAAAAATAATTATACAAAGTAGTGTAGATTTTTTTTTGGACTTGTATTTAGGGTCAATTTTCATGGGACATGTATTGGACCTAGTAGAGTAGAGTATAAATAAGAAAAGAAAGTGTAGTTATGGTTTTCAATTGAGCATTCGTAGGCCCAATGCAACCCTAGACCGTCTAGGGTTAGAAGTGAGGGTCAATGTCATACTTTTGGAGAAGCATAGAGCATGAGCTGGCAAAACATGGAGAACATGAATATCCAACTGAACATTTGGTCACTTGTCATGCTAAGAGTGGAGAATTTTAAGGTTTATTTTTTGAACTTTTGTTCCAATTAACACTATAAATACAAGTGCTAATAACTGGATTTGACTAATGAAGTGCTGCCAAAATTAAATTTCAATTATTTCATTTCTCTCTCTTTGTTAGTACCTTTGTGAGTGTCTAGCTTATAAACTTTTAGAAGTTGATCTCACCTCTTCTAAACTTCTATTTCCACCAGTAAATACACTTTATTCGATCATAAATATTCATCCACAAACCTCCAATTTTATCCATCACTACAAAACAATTACTAAATAAAAATTAATTTTTAAAAAAATATTAATTATTTTATTGATTAAATTAGATACTATTTTAAAAATTAAAAAAATATTAATATATAAAATATTTTTTATTATTAATAAATAATTTTTAAATTAATATTTATAATATTTTAATTACTAATTTTAAAATTTAAAATAGAAGGGAATGTTGTAGGATTACAGGTCATTATGTCCCTTGTTATACAACTCTGCACCAATTATCATAGGGATTGCATTCACTAGCGCCTTTTTCATTGTGTGTTCCCTTGCCACTTTTTTCAGTCCCATCACATTAAAAAGCAATAATTGGGATCTGACGTCAAGGAATAAAGCTCCCAACATGGGTTGTTTAAAGCACTTGCGGGTGGTGAAAAGTGGTCAAAAGAACTAATCCAAAAGAAAACAAATATCTAGAATGAAAATAAAACATAACAATTCCTTATAAAACTAAAGAACGGGAATAAAGTGGATTCCATGTCATATGATTTGGTTCCAACTTAGGAAGCAAAAGAAGTTACCATCTTGTGCAAATGATAACTACACAGCATCTAAGTGTTTTGATTGATACACTCACCACCATTTGGAGCCCATTATTAATACTTAGGAGTTTAATAATGACTTGTTCAATCAACTGAATTCATTTCCAACACTGACAGCCAAATAAAATAGTATCTGAAAGAATATTCTATATATGAAGTTTTGGATTAATAAACTTTGACTTGTTAATTTGACAATTCTATATAATTAATTTGGAGAAAGAAGTTTCCCCACTGCTACATAATTTGACCCATAACAACCCTAACTAACCAAGTTCAATGCAAAATTCAAAAAGTAAATTGATTGAGATTCCTCATTTAATAATGCATGATGCATTTCTAGTCATGAGTAATAGCTTTAGTAACACGGTACTTATAATTTTGTACCTAATTTGATGAAAGAATGTCAAACTTTGGTCCAATTATTAGATCATGGCAAGAAAAATACAAGAGGATTAAGACTCTGATGGGGATAGCATAAACACTCCTATATATGTTCAAAAAAGTTATAACCTATTATAGATATTTAGAGTAAAATTTATTTTCTTGTCAAAAGTAAAATAGGAATTTTATTTGTAATTTTGTTTAATTGTAATTAGGGTTGAATTAGACACCTAAAAATCAACATAGGTTAAATTAGAGTTTCTATAAAACTCCTAAATTAACCTCTAGGCCGATCATAAACCTAGAGAGAGTCACATGAAACACACCTTAATGATGCTTTTCTTGTGACTCCAAAAATAGACGCCATTTTCAAACCCATTATTTTTTAAAGTTCCCACCCATTTCTTTGTACAATGGCTGGACCTCTATCCTATATAAAGAGGTGCCTGACTCATGAAATTCTAAGATCAATATATGAGTGAATTGATGCCCAAGTTTGCAAGCTTTCTCACTCTCTTGTCTAGACCTCTCTAGGATAGACACCTTGATCTTCTTCTTCACCTCTCCAAGTAATATGATCCAACCAATCACTCTCCTTACCTCTCATGCACCTTCAAGGAACCCATAGCTCCATTGGAGCCCTCCTTGTCTGTTTCATCTATCAAGCTTCCGCCCAAGTTCATAAAAGATCCAAGAAACCAATCGGTCATGAAGGCAACACCATTATTTGGTATCTAGAGCTTTGGTTCTTCAAGAGATAAATGCCTTCTCTTCATTTTATTTTTTTTGTGTTCTTCATTTTTGTGTTGTTCATCATATGTTTTGGTTGTCTTGCTGTTTTTAATTTCAATTTTATGTTCATGTTGCTGTTTTAAAATTATGTTCGGTTGTTTTTGTACAATTGTTCTTGAGCAATCCGGTTTTCAAATTTTTTTAGGATTCCATTGAATATGTTGTTATGTTTTTTATTTTAATTGAGTCTTCTTGATATTTCAATTGGTGCAATTTGTTTGTGGTTGAGTCATTTTAGTTTTTGAATCCATTTCAAGTATTGTCAATGTCATTTTCATCCAAAATTGTCATCAATTGTATGTAGTACTTTTGTTGTTAATTTTGGTTGCTTGATTTTAATTCGAGTACAAGTTATATTCTGAATTTGAGCTTTGACACCTTTTTATTTTTCCAGATTTGAGTTCATACTTGTTGTTAGTTCCATACAAGTTCATTTTCCATCCAATTCTATTATGTTTTTGAAGTTTTCAATGTTGTTTTTAATTCCAGTATAGGTTTTCCTTTGTTTCACAGTTTTTGTCCTGGCTGAAAACGCTTATATAATTAATTGTGTTGGTGAAAATTTTTGAAATTCTGGATTTGAGTAGTTTGACGTGTTAAGAAAAAGTTAAAAAAAGAAGTATATCAAAATTCAAAATAGAAAAAAATCGTAAATGAAAAATGGATAGAGTGCAAAAAAATATGACTTTGGAAAATTTGACTTGGCATGAGTTTGAAAAAATTATTGCAATTATTTGACCCCCTGTTTTTGTGAAATTCCAGCCTACATTGAGCTTAAACATTGAAGTTTCTGTGGTTAAAATTTCAAATTCAAATTTAAAGTATTCTGTCCAACATAAATTCAACAAGTTAAAAGAAAATTTACACAAAAAATGATATAGTGTTGTTTTTGGTTTTATTCATCTATTCTAGTTCCATTCACTAGGATTCCATTTTGTGTGCTACCTTTTCTTTTGAACTTTAATTTCTTGATTGTCTTCTTGACCACTCTTTTAAGTCATGTCAATTACCAACTCCATTTGCAGTAGTCCTTTTTTTAAAATTTGAGTTTTGTTGCTTTGAAATTGTTTGACTTCTTTTGGTGGGTTGTGGAGCTAAAATTTTTTTAGTGCAAGCTACATCACTAAAGAGGTAAAAATTGAATATCTAAGGTTGAATATCCTAAAGAGGAAAAGCAAGGGACAACAACAAACTTACACAAAAAAATATACACAAAATACCAAGAGGAGCTACAAGTGAAGGAGTGCATAGAATAAACAATTTAATTTTTGTGCATAAAAATTGTTGACCTAAATTTCTTTGTATTTCTTTGAGTTGTAACTTGCAAGACTTTGATTAGTTATTGGATTAAAATTTGTTTTAGTCGATGAGTGTGTCTTCAAGGTTCAAAGTGCCAAGAAGCCTCACCTTAGGAATTTGACTAGTTTAAAAGTTTTTTAGATAGCATTTTTTCAAATGTATTTTATTGCTTTGCATTGCTTCTTGCATAAAACTTTGTTTTCATATTTGATTGTTCTCTAATTAAATTTCTTAGAGAAAGGTTTGTAAAAGTGTTATGGGATAGTATCTGGCAAGGAAAGGCTTGGTACTTAAGAGATTCTAGTGATCCACCTCCCTTTCCTGGGAAATTACCTACTTCACCCCACCTATCTTTCTTTTTGGAAATTACTTTTATCACATAACTCTAAACATGTCTACTCATTCTTCAAGTCATAATGAAAGTGATAGAAAATCCACAAAATCTCTTTTGAAACAATTGGCTAGAGATTTTCAATCACTATCACTTAGACAATTACAACATGAGGCTTAAATTTCGGAAGAAAACAAAGAAAGAGATGCCCATCTTGCAATATTGAATAGTTGAAAATTGTAAGAGAAAAAGATGAATACATAAGAAAATTAAAAAAGATCTTCACATGCATCTAGTTCTAGGTTGAATGACTCACATGTTGAGGGGAGTCTTAGAGTTAATGAATATTATCAACCTCCACCTAGAAGAACTAAAAGAGAAATCCAAAAAGAGACTAGGGTAGACTTACCTCATTTTTATGGAAAGGAAAATGTTGAGGCTTACTTGTATTGGGAAATGAAAGTAGAACTACTTTTTGCTTGCCAGCATGTGAGTGAGGAAAGGAAGGTATCCCTAGCCACTTTAAACTTTCAAGCAAATGTTATGTATTGGCAGATAACCCTAGAGAGAGATAGGCGCCTCCATAAGGACCCTCCCACAAAATATTGGAATGACCTTAGGGAAGCCTTGAGACGCCTTCATATTTCTTCTTACTACAATAGGGAGTTGATGGACAAGCTCCAAAGACTCCAACAAAAGAACATGAGTGTAGAGGAGTATAGGCAAAAGATGGAGTTTTACATGATGAGAGCCTCTATTAAGGAGGAAGAAACCACCACCATAGCAAGGTTCCTTAGTGGTCACAATCTTAAGATAAGAGATAAAGTAGAATTCTTGCCATACATGGACTTGAATGACTTTATCCAACTTCATATAAAAGTTGAATTTTTTTTTTTGAGAAAAGGGTCAAGTTACAAGGAGAGTTCTTACTCTAATTCTTATCCCAAGAAGGAAAGGGAGGATAGTGTCTTAAAAGATAAAACCAAAGAAACTCCCAAAATTTTTGGAAAAGATGTGTCTACCTCACAACCCCACAGTAGTGGCATATAATGTTTTAATTGTCTTGGTAGAGGTCACATAGCATCCCAATGCCCAAATAGGAGAACCATGATCTTAAGAGGGAGGGATGAATATAACAGCCAAGATGATGAGTCTAGCGGGGGAGAAGAAAAAGAAAAGAGTAAGGGAGCATATCCATGTGATGGGGAATTATTGATGGTTAGAAGAACCCTAAAAAATCAACCTAGTATGAACCATGAAACGCAAAGAGATAACATCTTTCACATAAGATGTAAAGTTTTAGAAAACACTTGTTCTATCATTGCAATTTTTGTAGCACTAGGATGGTTGAAAAGCTTGATCTACAAGTTATACCCCACCCAAAACCTTACAAACTTCAATGTCTGAATGAAGATGGGGACTTAACTGTAGATAAGCGGGTAAAAGTCAGTATTTCTGTGGGAAATTATAAAGATGAAATTTTATGTGATGTAGTACCCATGGAAGCCTATCACATCTTATTAGGAAGACCATGTCAATTTGACAAGAAAACTATCCATAATGGTTTTACCAGCGAGATTACTTTTACCCATAGGGAAAAAAAGTTTGTACTTTATCCTTTAACACCCTCACAAGTGATAAAGGAACAAGTACAAATGAAACAAAAATGAGAAAATGATAAAAAGAAAAAAAAATTAGAAAATCAAGAGAAAGTCCTTAGGGACAATGTTGAGGAGTGGGAGAAGAGTGCTCGTTCCCATAAGGTCATTCTAATGGAAGAAAATTTTGAAAAAAATAAAGTTGAAAAGATACTTCTATCTGAACAACCTTTAGGCCTTCTTATGTGTAAAAGAGCACTTACATGCACTGCCACACTTGTTGAAGTTAGCGATCTACATCCTCAAGTCAAAAAGCTTTTAAAAGTATTTGGTGATGTATTTCCTAAGGAAAGACCCATTGGACTTCCACCTTTTAGGGGTATAGAACACCAAATAGATTTAGTTCCGGGAGCTAGTCTACCAAATAGACCGGCTTATAGAACTAATCCTGAGGAGACTAAGGAGATATAATCATAAGTTTAAGAATTGTTGGAGAATATCTGGGTTCAAAAGAGTCTAAGTCCTTGTGTTGTACCTGTTTTGTTGGTGCCTAAGAAAGATGGCAAGTGGAGAATGTGCTATGATTGTAGAGCCATCAATAACACCACCATCAAATATAGGCATCTGTACTGGTATGGGCGAGGCTGAGGTCCACCTGGCTGACCGAGGCCGAACCCACTTGAACGAGACCTTAAAAGACTTGGCCGAGACCTTAGAAGACCTGGCCGAGACCACTGGGATTTGGCCGATGGCCGACCCATACCATGGAAACTCGGCCGACCTCGACTACAGTTAACGCTCAAACCAAGATCAGTGAAGTTAACCCATCATCAAGAATTAGGTAATATAACCTTAAGCGGTATCCACCTCGATAAACGGGCCCAACAAGGTAGGCCCACTAGAATA
>Ga0123341_1003505_pt1 | contig 13475 bp, 8 predicted proteins | sample Turbeapinknodule_FD_89959 | JGI IMG/M metagenome (GOLD analysis project Ga0123341, IMG submission 89959) | Root nodule microbial communities of legume samples collected from Mexico - Turtle bean Mexico pink nodule | ecosystem: Host-associated > Plants > Roots > Nodule | place: Mexico: Nepantla... | reverse complement strand
ATTTTATACAAAAAGAAAATGAAAAATTAAATAAAAGGAAGCTATCCTAAGATTGATCACCTTTTCATCAAGAAGCTAACGTGAAAACATTTCTACAAACTAATTTATGTTTAACTTTAAAAAAACATATTTTATTTTATTTTCCAGCAAATATGTATTGAAAATTTTATCCAAACAAGGAGAATAGAAGAGATGAAATAATTGTAAGAGAAAATAACTAATCTGATGAAATTTATACAGTTAGATTTTTTTATCAATAAAGGATGAATAAAATTAATAGGATCATTTAATTGATGATCTAATTTGTATAAAAGAAATTTGTTAATCTAATATGGTAAAAAGGCCTTCAAAACAAAATAAAAAAGGTCAAAATCTCACCAAAAAACTGCAGAAAGCATATAATAAAAGACCATGTAAAACCACTATCAAAATATAGAGTCATATGTATCTTTTACCCTGGAGCAGTTCAAAGATCTCTAAGATTGTGATTAAAATTAAGTTAGATTGTAAATGGTTAAAAGTTGGATCTCTAAGATTAAAGCTACCTGTTTGTGAATGTGATATTTGTTGAAGATCTCACATCGACTAGGGATGAAAACATAGATGAGAACATTTTATTGTATATAAGTGGGTGCAAACTTCAACCTCATTAGTCAGTTTTATGGAGTTGAGATTTACACTCACTTATATACAATGAAATGTTTTTATCTCCAGTAGTCAATGTGAAATCTCCAACAATATTATAATTGAATAATTAAAATTATGAAAATATAAATTGTCTAGTTTTGAAATCTATAAGCCAAAATTAAGTGATTAAACAAATTAAATTAAAAATGCAGTAGAGTGTGTAACATAAGATCTCTAACCTTTGATAATGCTAAGTATCAAGAGGAGTGTACTTGTTGGTTGTGGTGCAAGGAGTGGACCAACAACGAAAGAGGGATTAACCACAATTACATCAATGTCATTTTCTTCTGCAATTCTCCAAACCTCTCTCTCTGCTGTTGTCTTTGCATATGCATACCACAGCTGCATATATTTCTAATACTTTAATACAATGCCAACTATACAAGGTCACACTTTTCATACATCATAGAATAATACTTCTAAAATTTAATATGAAAAATGTTATTTTAACAACTACACAGTAGAAAGACATGAGTTTATAATTGTGACATGATACAATGTAATTTCAAAATTATTTTATTTTACTGAAAAAAAAATTCAATTTTTTTATTAGTAAAGAAAAAAATGAATAGATAAAGATATTTAAGAGATACATCAACCCCTATACAAAGAGTTATTTTATTATCAAAGTAGGTTTTGAATTTTAAATAGATTAACATTTGCTATGATATTATGATTTTTATGATTCTTCCTCATCCCAACCATGTTCTTCTTCGTGACAACCTTTTTTTTTCACCACAAATGTAGTGTCGAAACTTCTCCAAATTCACCATTAGAGCTTGGAGTTTAGGGTTTATGATGTCATCTTTCTTGTTGCGAGGAGGGAAGAGATTCTTTTTTAGAGACCGAAACAAACATCTAAGTGAACAATAACCTTTTAGAGATCGGAACAAACTTCCAAGTGAGCAACAACCTTTTAGAGTGTGTAACAAACTTCTAATTCTCACATTTATAAGTTCCTAACACTCATAATCTCCTTCACTTTCTCAATTTCCTTAGTCTCTGATTCCCGACACGAAACTGTTACAGAAAGAAAGCTAGAGAGGCAAATAATGACGGTTTTCGATGGAAGTGAATACTTTGAAATAGAATCAATCGGGAGTGAGAGCTTCGCGATGACCTCTAACTCCAACTTTGTGGTCGAGGACAAAGAGGAGTTGCAGTGGCGGTACTCTCCAGATTGTCGTCATAAAAATTCATCAATTACACTCTCCTTTGCACCTCTTCTTCCCGTGCCCAACCACCAATAACCTCAACATCAGGTTCCACACCATCATGCTCACCAATATCCTCACCACCATTATCCTCAACATCACCTTCCTTACCAACATCAACATCACCATCAGGTTCCACACCATCATCCTCACTCTCAACCTAACACTCAACCCCATCACTTAAAAGCAACATAACTTCTGCCTTTTATAATGTGCACTAAAAATAAGTGAACTTCAAAATATCTATTTGCAACTTTTAACATATCTATTGCACCACCATCATCAACCAAAAGCTGCAATCTATTTTTCAACACTTCACAACCTCCACGTGAATACCACATCAGCCCATCTCCTTTACAATGCCAACTATTTCAAAGTAACTCCATCTATCAGAGTCATATGACCATGTTAATGTATCACCATCAGAAAATCTCCCACTATGGTGGACCACAAGGTCAAGAAAACCTTCAAACATGATATGGAATTTATAAAAGATATATCCCTGTAAATATACATATGGCCACATATACCAAACAAATTACAAACAAATCCTTCATTTAATTATGTCAGAAAACAAATGTTGGACCACACACAAAAAAATTTTGCACATGGTGGGACCTGCATCATAAACTACACTGTAAATATTCTCTTATGTAATTAAATACAGAACATACAACATATAAAATAAAGCAATCAATTATATTATATTGAATATTGACCCTAAATGTAGAGAGTAATAAGGTAACATATATAATTTTTTTCAATTGTAATATGGTAAAAGATTCTCAACGTATAACACTAATGTGAAACCAAAAACAATGAAATATAATGAAATAAAAGTGATATTCAGCCATAACTGAAATAAAATATTGTATTTCAAGGTGATAATGGTTATAAAAATGGGTAAAAAGTGTAATTACGTTATAGCGTTGGCAGTAGTCTGTATCTGTCCAATGAGATTCATTGAGAGGACACAATTGTTGGACATCATCACGATATCTTATGGAAGAGCAAGAAGAGGTGAGCACAAAACGTTTCACATTTGCCTTTAAGCAGGAGTTAAGCACGTTCAAAGTTCCTTTTATGCATGGATCAATCAAATTTGCCTGTCATAAAAGTCAAACAAGAAATTTCAGTATAAGAAGTGTCAAAACACATAAGATGGTTAACATTTTTTTCTTTGCTCATCAATCATCTCATAGCTACTCACATTGGTGGTTTAAAATATTATTAGGATCTAAAATATTTTTTATTATTAATAAAAATTTATAAACTAATTTGTAAATTTGTATGTAACATTAAAGGTTTTTCTTATGCGTTTTTGTTTAGATTCAAAAATAAAATATTTGTGTAGCCATGTTCGAAGATGTGAATGAGAAGAAAACAAGATTTTAGGGTTGATTTGTCTCTATAAATCCCTATAAGGGGTAAAAAAATCCAAATTACAAAATTCAATTATAATTATCCATATCTATATTAGTTTTAATCCATTTAAATGAATTTATTTCAAATCCAAATCCATATTTTTTGGATTTTAAATCCAATCCATTTAATTGGATATGGATTAGATATAGATTGGATACATTTTTGGATTATCCAAATTACATTTTGGGATGGATTTTGACTTGGCCCGATCCAAGTTAAGTCAATACAATCTAGCTAATATCGAGCCAAGTGAGCCCGAGTCGATGTCTAACCGAGCAGTCCCGGGTCCATATCGAGTCGAGCGGGCTCGAGCCAATTTCGAGCTGAGCGCGCCCAGGCCGTTGTCGAGCCGAGCATTCTCGAGTCGATGTCGAGCCGAGCTGGCCTGGGCTTATGACAAGCCGAACTGATCCAGGTCAATGTCAAGCCGAGTTGACCCGAGCCGATGTCAAGCCGAGCAGGCCCAGGTTGATATCAAGTCTGGCAAGCGCAGGCTGATGTCGAGTCACCGGGCCTGCACCAATGTCAAGCCGAACGGGCCAGACCAATGTCGAGCTTAGCAAGCCCGGACCGATGTCAAGCCGAACGGGTCCGGGCCTCCTGGGCTTGGGCCGATGTCGAGTTGAGCAAGCCCGGGCTAATGTCAAGTCGATTGGGCCCAGGCCAATGTCAAGTCGATTGGGCCCAAGCCAATGTCAAGTCGACCGGGCCTGAGCCAATCAAGTCTCCCCGGCTCGGGCCAATGTTAAGCTGAACAACCCGGGTCGAGGTCGAGTGGAGCAGGCCCAAGTCGATGTCAAGTCGATTGGGCCCTGGCCGATGTCGAGTCGAAAGGGCCCAAATCGATGTCGAGTCTCTCGGGCCAGGGCTGATGTTGAGTCGATTGGGCCCGGGCCAATGTCGAGCCGAGCCGGCCCGAGCCAATGTCGAGTCTCCCAGACCCGGGTCGATGTCAAGTCTTACGGGCCCGGGCCAATGGGCCTGGGTCTATGTTGAGTCGATTGGGCCCTGGCCAATGTAGAGTGAGCGGGCTCGAGCCGATGTCAAGCCGAGCGGGCCCGAGCCGATGTCGAGTCGTCTGGGTCAAGGCCATTATCGATTCGTCCGGGTCCAGATCGATGTCGAGTCATCCAGGTCCGGAACGATGTTGAGTCGTCCGGGTTTGGGCCGATGTTGAGTCGTCCGGGCTCGAGTGGAGCGGGCCCGGGTCGATGTCGAGTCAATTGGGCCTGGCTAATGTCGAGTCAATTGGGCCTGGCTAATGTCGAGTCAATTGGGCCTGGCTAATGTCGAGTCGAGCGTGCCCGGGCCGATGTCAAGTCGAGCAGGCCCGAGCCGATGTCAAGTCGAGCAGGCCCGGGCCGATGTCGAGTCGAGTCGAACGGGCTCGGGCTGATGTTGAATCATCCAGGTCTGGGCCATTGTCAAGTCGTCCGGACCCGGGCCGATGTCAAGTCGTCTAGGTTTGAGCCAATGTTGAGTCGTCCGAACTCGGACTGATGTCGAATCGTCTGAGTCCGGGCCGATGTCAAACCGAATTGGTCCACGTTCAGGTTGAGTCGGCTTAGATCCGGTTCGAATCAAGTTAGTTTGTATCCATATCAAAATAGATTTAATATAATTGACAAAGTGGATTTAATTTAATTAACAAAATGGATTAAAATTTGATCTAATTAAAATAGATATAAATTTTAAATTCAATCCAAATAAATTGGATTAGATTTAGATTGGACATGAACACACATCTCTAAACAAAATAGATAAGAAAAGGGAAGATACTTGAACGTTCTCTCCGGGTGGTAGAAGCACAGGGGACGCCGTATGAAACACACCGTCAACTCCTGTCACTGCCTCGTCAAAGCTTCCTTCCACCAACAGATCTGCTTTCAAAATCTTCAATCGCTCTTTCGCTCCATTTAGTTCGGTCAGAAACCCAACCTTATCCTTATCCTCTGATAAAATAAACAAATAAATTTAGAAATAAACATATCAAGAAAGAAAAAAATATCAATGAACACAAAAAAAAACAAACATGTCACGTTTAATAATATCAACTCCATAAAAAACCTAACATCTAAATCTAGAGTACCAAGAGAAGATGCTACACCAAAAAAGAAAACACCAGAACTTAAAACCTAATACAAATCGCTTCAAAAAACCAACTTCACACAGAAAGAACAACCAAAGAATACCCTTATATTCAAACTGAAACTATCCCGACAACAACAACCATACCAACAAATAAATAACAAGCAATCTAAATTGATTACAAACATACCGTCATCAAGAAACCAATTTTTACTTGTTTCTATGTTGTGAGCGTTTCCTTAATGTCCTCAACTCTAACAAAACCTTGTTTCCACAGTCAATAATTAATCAATTTAAACCAGCAAAGGCATATATGGCGTACCTGGGTTTCTCACCGTGGTCCTCACTGTATAACCCTTTTCTAATAAGGCCTTAACCAAGTAAGATGCGATGAAGCCAGCACCTCCTGTCACGCAAAACTCAGGCATCTCTAACTATTTTGTCTTTTAGGTCTTTGGTTTCTGGGTTTAACGTTGTAGTTTAGTCTAATCTAGGACTGCCTTATTTATCTCTAACCACTCACTTGGAAAGAAATGACAAAACTCAAAACCGACAACACAAGAGAGTCACGTGAAATGTGTATACTATCTTTGGTAGAACGTAGGAGAGTCATGTGAAATGCATAATCTATGTTTGGTGGAACACATCATTCATTTCATTCCCAAGATAATGTTTTCAATTATATAGGTAAATGCTATTTTCTTGGGTTTGAAAGTCAAATTAAAGTAATTAGAAGTGAAACTACATTTTCTTTTCTTTTGATTACTCAGAGCAATCAGGTTTTATTTTATGCAAATTGTATCCCATATTTTTTTTTACTTAACATTATTTTATTCTCTTTATTGGGTAAGAGGTTTTTGTTGTTACATATATACAAATAGAAAGAATAAGTTATTTTTATGATTATAGATTGGAATATGAAAAAAAAAAAAACTCTTCATGTTATAATTGATAAAATGAGTTGATATTATAAATCAGGAGATCTAAATGTATTTATTACATTTTTAAAGGTTATATTAGAATTATCCTAATTCAATAAACGAATTTATTATAATTTTTAAGGATATATTAGAATTATGCTAATTCAATAAAATTATTGATCAGTTTTAGAAGTTACATATATTTTTATTATTATTCTTTTTAGGTTTGTATCATAGCTCCACTTCACATAATATGAATATAATTGAATATAATTAAGTTTACCTGTTACATATTTTTCTTTTTAAGTTTGTATCGGAGTCCCACTAGACTTAATATATACTTGGAGGGTGCTGTAAAATAAGTTAGCTACTAAGGTCAAATAAGTTAGCTACTAAGGTCAACTTGGAGAGACGTAAGGTTGAATTAGAAAGTATTTTATGTTGTCTGTGTGAGGCGAATAAGGAAACAACAAGTCATTTGTTCTTTGGTAGTAGAATTGTTTGAGCTTGGTTGTTCATCACACTTTTTTCTCACATTTCTTACTTCTGTTAATTTATTTTTGGGAAGTGTCTTGATTACGATGGTAAGTGAGATTTGAAGATATAGGAATAAACACATCTTTAAAGGTGGAGTGATTGATCATTCTGAAATTTTCTCCATGACTCAACTAAAGGTATAGTCCTGGATAACCTCTAAAGTCCCTTTTGCTTGTTTTTCCTTTTCTGATTGGTTTATGGATCCCCTAGTTTGTTGTATTCGATTAAATATAAGTGATTTATTTAGGTTGGTCAGAGTGTATTTGTTCTAGTAGGAAGTTAGTGACAAGCTGTTTGGAGGAGTTATTCGTTTCTGTACGATTTTGTACATGGATTGGATCACCCTAAAGTGGTTCTTTTTTTTATTGCTGATAAAAAAGAGATATATATATATATATATATATATATATATATAATTAAGTCAAAGTTTAATTATGAGAGAAGAGAGCACAACACACTATACTAGCCCATAAAAAAAAACACAAATGACTTTATGATGTAGTTACACTACAAGAAAATCATTTAACAGAAACCAATTTTTGATAACAAAGATAATTAGTTGTTATAGTGACTAAATTAGAGACCATTTTAGAGACTAAAAAATATTTTGAATTCTAAATTAGTTTCTATTATTGTTAAATAATTTCTAAATTGGTATCTAATCAGTCTCACTACAATCATTGTTTACACATTGACCATTTCTAAAACCAATCATCATATACACGGGTTCTACCTAATCTACTCTTAGTTGTTTCATTTGTCTTATACCATTTATATTTCCTACCAACAATTGTTTTTTTTTTTTTATCAACAATGAATTAATAAAATAAAACGAGACACTTGAACTCTGGGACCCTTCCTTTTATCAACATTCCTAACTGCATTGAAATCTCCAATAATGCTACCTTCCTTTTGTTGTTTCTACTTGATCTTTGTCAACTCTTCCCACAATGCTACCTTATCTTGCAAATTACACTAAGCATATACATTAATCAGTGTAACTTGTATTTTTGTTTTTAAATGTTGATCACCATATGCCACAATAAAACATTGTTCACACCTTCCTTATGTATCAATCCTATATTACAATTCTGCCATATAATGTGTATTCAAGAAACAAAAACCATTGCATTATGAACGTACTAATAATATCCTACACTAATAAGTAAGGCTAGCGAATAGTTTTGATACAAAACAGCTTTAATCTCAATTTTCAACACTTTGGAGACTCAACAAGCCTTTTTTTTCTTTTTTTTTTTCTTGTTCCAAGCATTTACTTACTATTGCTAATGAATTTGGAGAAGTTTTACTTTTTCACCGCAAGAAAATCATTAAATAGAAATCAATTTTAGAAATAAAAAATAATTAGTTGCTATAGTAACTAAATTAGAGATTAGTTTATAAACTAATTTTTTTTTGTTTCTAAATTAGTTTCCTGTTAAATAGTTTCTAAATTGATATCTAATTAGCTACCAAGGTTTTAACTATCAATTATTTAGATTCTAAATTTTGTAGTAAAAACTTTGGTGGCTAATTAGATACCAATTTAACAATAATATAAACTAATTTAGAAATCAAATTTTTTTTCAATCTCTAATTTAGTCACTATAACAACAAATTATTTTTTGTTTCTAAAATTGATTTCTATTTCATGATTTTTTTTTGTAGTGGTTGTTGTGTTTAATTTATTTACGAAAAAGAAAAACTTCTAGTTATGATAATTCTAGCGGAAGTCTTATCTTCCTTTGTCATAAAACATTCTAACTTGTTCTTCGAGTGAAACAATATTATCATCAACTACTTGAGTTTTCTTTTCAATATATTTATTTTGTGAATTTTTTTCCTTAAACATTAAATATATACGAGTATACATATTTCGTGGAATTTATATATATTTATTTTAAATATTTCATCGTAACAAACTTAAAGTTATAAATAAACATGAATATATTTAAAAGTTTTATACCACTTAAAAGGAGTTGATAAAAAAGTTTATAAATATTTTTTTCTTCATAATTTATAAAAGCTTTTTTCAAGAATAAAATTGCAACAAACTTCAATCCAGACTTGTAGACAATAACTTAAATGCATTAACTCTACTGGTTAGAAAATTATACTTTAAGAGTTCAAACCAATAACACGTTATAAATATTATCTTCCCAGTAACACGTCATAAATATTATCTTCCCATTTAGTGGAGTGGGTATTTCCATTGCAAGAATAATTATGTGGTTATATTAATTTATTTAGTGGGGTGGGTATTTCCATTGCAAAATAATAATTATGTGGTTATATTAATTTTATTACAAGAAATAATAATATTAAACTTTCAAAAAACTCACACAAAAAATAAAAGAGAGACACTAAATGATATTTAGAGTTTAGTGTCCCATTAAGTTGACACTAATCCAAATGTTGTTAATGAATTAGTGGGAACTATGAGGACACAACTATTTTTTTTATGATTTTAATGTCCGTTTAAAACCTTTTTGTCCACACTATAATTAATATTTAATTTTGTGTCTCAATTATGTAGGATTTGGGACACTAATAATGTCCCTTACTTGATCCTCACTTTTTTTGGCAGTTAATTACAACTTTTCTTGTAGTGTTTTAATTTACTCTCAACTTTTACGTTGGACAAGTCTTAGACTAACTAACTTTAATTAATTAATGTTTTATTTTGAATATTAATAATTTTATATTTTCTATTTTATATTAAGAAGTGTACTTTAAGTTTAATTCAATCTCATAAAATCCAGTTTATAAGATTTGTATTACACTTATATACTATGAAATGCATTTATTTCTAGTTGATATATGTATAGATGGTCTGATAGGGGTCAACAAACTTTACTATAAGTTTTAGGTTATGATATCATATTTAAAAATGAATTCTCTCGAGCTTTATATATTATGAAATATATTTATCTCTAATCGATGTGGGATCTCTAACATTTTAATTTGTACAATATTTTATCGTATTTCAATAAAAAGGTTTTAATAAATTTAAATATTAAATTTATGACTTTGAAAATGATTTTTAAAATAAAAATGTGTGAGTATTGATAAAGTTTTTTCTTCAATATAAATCTACATTTAATATAAACATTATAAAAATCTTGAATCCAACGGGTAATGTTTAGTTTTTTTTCCTTACCTTCTAGATTTGTTATTATTTTAACATAGCTCTAAATGGCAAAGAACAATCTGGTGTCCTCCTATCTGTAGTGTAAAGGCAAAGTGCAACGAATGTGGAGGACTCAAACGTCTTACGTATATAGAGGACACGTGCAATTGCTCTATCTCTTCTCTCTTTGATCGTGGCAACAAATTCTCGAGGAGGCGTAGTCATTTTTCTTTGCAACAATTGACAAATCATGAGTCAAAATGCTTTCGTAATGATTTGAGAAAGTTCTGATGATAATAAGCCATGGCCCATTTGCCAAGAGAGAGATCAACTCCAACCAAGTTCCACTCATCGATGCCATTTGTACCTCAATAAATTCATATCCTATCAACCAACAAACCATTTCTACATGTTCTACAATCTACAAACCTCATTTATTTCGATTCATGTTGCCCCCCACTTTTGAGACTAATAAATCTGCTATATCCATGACCAAGGGTTGAAGCAATTTCTGGTGTGTGTGTGTGTGTTGCACCTATGCATTTCTAGCCACATTCATTAGGAGGAAAACATGACCACAAATAATATAGCAGGCGAGTACAACTGTACAAAAAAAAAGTGATGAAGTTTTAGTGGTGAAAAAGTGCTTGAATGTTTAGTTAGAAATGGAAGGGGGAGTTATGAAAATGAATGCCAACTCCATGAGCGTTGGTTGATGGAGACTCTTTCATTTATTCTCTTCATCTGCCTCTTCTTTGCATTGGTCCCTCTTCTCTTTAAAACCTCACTCTCTCACCCATTACCATTCTCATCTCAAAGTGCTACCTTCCACCAACCTCAAAGTGCTGAACTGAACTCCCATTCCATCATGGCTCATTTCTCAAACTCAGTGAAGCTCAAGTATGTGAAACTTGGCTACCAATACCTTGTCAACCACATCACAACACTCATCCTCATACCCCTCATTCTTGGAATCTTCATAGAGCTACTTCACTTGGGCCCAGATGAGTTCCACAAACTTTGGAACTCTCTTCACCTTCACCCTGTTCAAATCGTCTGCTCCTCCTTCCTCATCATCATGATCTTCACCGTCTACTTCATGTCCAAGCCACGCACGGTCTTCCTTGTGGACTACGCCTGCTTCGAGCCCCCAGTCACGTGCCGTGTCCCTTTTGCCACCTTCATGGAACACTCCAGGCTCATCCTCAAGAACAACCCCAAAAGCGTGGAGTTCCAGATGAGGATTCTGGAACGGTCTGGCCTTGGAGAAGAAACATGTCTTCCCCCTGCCATCCATTACATCCCGCCCAAACCCACCATGGAAGCAGCCAGAGGTGAAGCTCAGCTCGTGATATTCTCTGCCATGGAGTCGTTGTTCAGGAAAACGGGGCTGAAGCCAAAGGACATAGACATTCTCATAGTGAACTGCAGCCTCTTTTCTCCAACACCGTCTCTGTCCGCCATGGTGATCAACAAGTACAAACTCAGAAGCAACATCAAGAGCTTCAACCTCTCTGGAATGGGGTGCAGTGCAGGGCTTATTTCCATCGACCTGGCCCGTGACCTTCTCCAAACCCACCCCAACTCAAACGCTGTCGTTGTGAGCACCGAGATCATAACCCCCAACTACTACCAAGGCAATGAGAGAGCCATGCTTCTTCCAAACTGCTTGTTCAGAATGGGTGGTGCTGCCATTCTGTTATCCAACAGAAAATCTGAAAGCACCAGGGCGAAGTACCGATTGGTTCACGTGGTTAGAACCCACAAGGGTTCTGATGATAAAGCGTTCCGTTGCGTGTTTGAAGAGGAGGACAAGGAAGGAAAAGTGGGGATTTCACTTTCCAAGGACCTTATGGCCATAGCAGGGGAAGCATTGAAGTCCAACATAACTACCATGGGACCCCTGGTGCTCCCTGCTTCGGAGCAGCTACTTTTCCTCTTCACGCTTATCGGAAGGAAAATCTTCAACCCCAGATGGAAGCCTTACATCCCTGACTTCAAACAAGCCTTTGAGCACTTCTGCATCCACGCTGGTGGGCGTGCTGTGATTGACGAGTTGCAGAAGAATCTTCAACTTTCTGCTGAGCATGTTGAGGCTTCCAGAATGACCCTGCACCGGTTTGGGAACACCTCTTCTTCCTCGCTGTGGTACGAACTGAACTACATTGAATCGAAGGGAAGAATGAAGAGAGGAGACAGGGTTTGGCAGATTGCATTCGGAAGCGGATTCAAGTGCAACAGTGCTGTTTGGAAGTGTAACAGAAGCATTGAGACACCCTTTGATGGGCCTTGGAGTGATTGCATTCATCGCTACCCTGTTCACATTCCTGAGATCGTTAAGCTCTAGACGATGTGACAGGGAAAATGCAAAAGAGAAACACAACCAACAACACTCTTCATTAGTTTCTCCAAAACATTCTTTTAAATACACAATATCAGAAGTCACAAGATTTATGTGGTTCTGGCTCTTCTTTCAACGAGTCACAACTCATGGTTTTGTAATTTCGAATAAATTTTACAAAATAAGAAAAGTTGTGTGCTGAAGAATGTTTAGACAGGAAAAAGCAGGGTTCATTTATTTGGGAAAGAAAATCGGTTTTTAAGGGTTGTTTACTTCCTTGTCACTCTGTGATTGCTGTAGCCGTACCAGTTTCTCATTCCTTTGTCATACTTGTTATTCATGTTTCTTCGCATTATGATACGTGATAAACCTCCACATCTTAGTTTAATTACTTCTATTTGCTTCATGTAATGAACTCGATAAAATGCAGGGGAAGGAAATGAATACGTTCGAGCATGGTGTTACTTGGAGATTTACATAAAGTAAAAATAATAAATGTATGAAAGATTTTTAAGGATGATAAATTTAAGTATAATTCAATTTTATAAATTCACTTATAAAATATCTAAATAAATGAGACATTATATATTTATGGGTAATTCGATAACGAGTAGGCTAAATTTTCGTTAGAATAGACTTTAAATTGTTTTGATATCATCTTAGGAAATGGATTATGAAATTGACTTCTTAGATAAGGTTTGTACATGTCTATATACTATAGATAAGGTTTGTACATGTCTATATACTATGTAGTGAAATTGGTTTATTTTGCTCTAATTGGTTTATTTTGCTCTAATTTACAAATTATATTTTACTATGTAGTGAAATTGGTTTATTTTGCTCTAATTGGTTTATTTTGCTCTAATTTACAAATTATATATAATAAAATATTTTTATTTCTAGTTCACGTGATAATAAAAAATAAAATAAAAAATTCAGCGTTCAAAAATACAAAAAATATTCTGAAAGCGAGTTGTCCAAATTCTCGTTAAAATAGATTATAAATTATTCTGATACCGTCTTAAAAAATAACTATAAAATTAACTTATTAGATGAGACTTGCACCCATTTATATACTATAAAATAAAATTTGTTTATCAAACGAAATTTTCATTCACTTATATATTATATAT